>Ga0180437_10000877_pt1 | contig 53582 bp, 41 predicted proteins | sample SS_ome_4_FD_132410 | JGI IMG/M metagenome (GOLD analysis project Ga0180437, IMG submission 132410) | Hypersaline lake sediment archaeal communities from the Salton Sea, California, USA - SS_3_D_1 metaG | ecosystem: Environmental > Aquatic > Non-marine Saline and Alkaline > Hypersaline >...
GGGAAACCAGGTGAACGGAAGCGCTTATAATGCGGCCAACGAGACCATTCACTGCGAGGATGAAGCCGAATATCCCTATTTTCGCAAGAACCGGGATTGGTTCGATTATCCGATGCCCGGATATTCTCCGCTGGCCTATCCTCACCCCCTGCGTCAGAGTGCCGGACCGAGCATCGCCCTATCCACAGATTCGCTTGAATATTCAGCCCTCGTCGGCGGTGGTGCCCCGGCCAGCCAGATGATCCAAATCGCAAACGCCGGGGGTGGGTTGCTGGATTGGTCGGTATCGGACAACGCGGCCTGGCTCAGCTCTTCTCCCACTAGCGGACAGGAATACGGCGTGATTTCAGTATCCGTCGATCCAACGAACCTGACGGCCGGAACCCACACGGCAAGAATCAGTATTTCCTCGCCGAATGCGGACAACTCTCCACAGAGAATCCTGGTTACTTTTTCATATTTCTCCTCAGCCCCCAAGCAACTGTCGATTCAGACAGCGACCGGATCACCCGCATCCGGGACTGGGGGAACCACCCAACCTGAGCCCGGATTGCATTCTGTGTCCGGCGGAAGCCAGATTCAGATCCAGGCTCAACCTTATCAAAATTACCGATTCTCGTCCTGGGGCGGTGATGCCAACGCGTCGCAACGGTATCAATCGCCGATGACTCTATTGATGGACGCGGATAAATACATCACCGCAAATTTTTGTTCCCGTTGCGGCGACATCAACGGCGATTTCGCCATCACTCCAGGGGACGCCCAGATCGCATTCGATATTTATCTCGGCAGGATACCCAATCCCTCTTTTTGCCAGCTGGAAAATGCCGATGTGAATTGTGACGGCACGAAGAATCTACCCAACGTCACTCCAATGGATGCCCAACTGATTTTTAGTAAATTCCTGGGCCAAAACGAACTGCCGACGAGCTGTTCGGCTATCTTACGGGATGACGCATTGTTATCAGCTTCCTCTATAGCTACAAGCACAAAGAACGCAAGACTTTTCACAGACTCTCCCCTTAAGCGTTCTGATCGAGAGCTGATCATCCCCGTCATTATCAATGATCCCTTCGCCATTCAGGCTTTCGGCTTCGACCTGATTTTCCCATCTGACCATCTCCAGTTCGTTTCTATCGAGGAGACCGATTTCTCCGGAAAATTTCTAACCCTTGGTGCCAACCTAATAAGCAGCGGAGTGGTGCGCGTGGGAGGATATGCCGCCGCGCCGTTTCCAGGAACCTCGCCTGCTTTGATTGCTCTGGTTTTCCTGGAAGAGACGGAGATTGTGGCACCTATTCAAGTCGAAATCGTGAATGTGGTTGATGATCTATCTGATATTATCTCTCAAAAAAATTGCTTTGGAAAAGGAAAACGGGTACCGTTGGATCGCTGAATTTGCCGCCTTCGTACAGACGATCGGCTTCATTATTCATATCATCAGTCGACCGGTTCCTGTTCATTTTTCTTCTTGACATCGTCTTGGAGTGAAGATATTCATGACAAGAAGGATGATTGCAACAATAGGTCCCTAAATCGAGCCAAATCCGTCTTATAGGGAAAGAAGCGCCGCCTGATGCTTGAGTCGACAAAAAATCTCAAAGTTTTGATATTGCTGCATATCCTCACTATCGTGGTCTCGGCGGCGGTTTTGACCTTCCTGATCCCCCCTCAAGGATACAGCGGAACAGGTCATTTCTTGTTGGAGGATGACGGGTATTACAGAATTTCAGAGGAATTCGTAGGCGGAGGTTCCCTCTTTTATCGTGGAAGAGGATTCGGCCTAGCTCTTATTTATTCGGCGATTCATTTTTTCCCCAATAGCCTGCATCCTTATGTCAGGCTCATTCTCTCTCTTACGTTTAATATTTTCACCTTGGTTATTTTGAGATTGATCGCCTCCCGTTATATAACCGACAGGGAATTTTTTTTGGGGGGTGTGTTACTGATCTTTAATCCTGCATTTGTGCACTTCACCATTAAATCCGTTCCGGACAATTATCTCGCCTTTTTTGTGACCTGTTTTGCTTATTTTTTCTTGAAGAGTTATTATTCCGACTCGGTTGTCCTTTGTTTTGTCATTGCTTCTCTGGTTCTTGTATTCAGCATTTTTATCCGCCCATCGGTATTGCTGATCCCTCCGGTCCTGATGCTAATAGGGATAGTCAATAGAAACAGGAAGCTTTTCATTCTGGCATTTATATTATTGATGATATGTATGTCCGCTTTTATGGCATTTCGAACGGTGACAGACTTAAAAGGGGAGGACAATAAGGCAGGCTATACGACCGGGGTTCATGATTTTATCTGGGATACATACTTGATTGAGAACATCCTGAGGTCCGGGAAAATCGAAAAGGGCACATATCTGCCCGCCCATTCCGTAGAGTCGAATCAGCATGACGCCATCAGGCGATATCGAGCCTGGCGGGACGCGTACTCTATGAAGAATCCGGATTCAGGCAGTTATCGAGTGCTGCTGGATTTTATCAGAGAGAATCCGGTTTCCGTTACTATAAAGTTCTGCGTGAATCCAATCTTCGTTTTTACGCTGGGTTCGAGGACAATTGAGTTCTATATTAATCTGGTTTTCACGGCCTTATTAATGGGTTTCCTCGTGATCGGCATTCGTCATATGGAAAGAGACCTTGGAGTATGGATAATCTTGGGGATTGGTGGCGGATATCTGCTAACCTTTGTCATCATTCACGTCGCAGCGAGGTATTCGGTGGGCATTATCGCTCTTCTATCTATATTTGCAGGGAAGGGCTTTCAAACCGTCTTGAGAAAAATCGGAAATAAGTAGCGTTTTGGGGGAGGACATAGGCTGAAGATTTTGCTTCATCCCTGCGATACCTTAGAAAAATCACGCGGTCTTGTAAGACAAACACTGACAAAAATATCATCCAAGCTCTGATTTACTTATCATTCTGAGTAGTATAATCTCTACCCCGAAGGAAGCGAGCGTATCAGGAACTTCACATAATTCCGTAAGGCTGGGTTTTCTTCCTCAAACAATGGATTAACGGGGCATTTCAAGCATGCGTTTTCTAATCGCTGATGATACGGATGTTCTTAGAGCCCGCCTGGTGGATATCATCTCAGAGATTAAAGGTACGGAGATCGTCGGAGAAGCCCGAAATCTCGAGGAAGTCATGGAGGCGGTCGAAAAGCTCAGCCCGGACGTCGTGATCCTGGATATCCGCATGCCCGGAGGCAATGGATTCACCGCGCTGGAACAAATTAAAAAAAGAGAAAATCCTCCTATTGTCATTATGTTCACAAATTATCCTTTTCTTCAATATCGGAAACGCAGCATGGTTCTGGGCGCAGATTATTTTTTCTATAAGGCCATCGAGTTCGAAAAATTAGTTGGCTTGATCACGGATTTAATAAAAGCGCAGAAGCTTTCATAAATTTCTTGCGTTTTATTTTAAAAAATAATGATGGATCCGGATATTGACTTAACGGCGGTAGCCTACCTAAATCTCGGATCCACGTTCCGAAAAATAAGGGCGTTGGGGAGGAACGGATGAAAAAAAATATTGGAGTTATCGGCGGAGGATATTGGGGGAAGAACCTGGTACGCAATTTTTATGAGTTGAATGTTTTGCATACTATCTGTGATATCGACCCGCAGCGACTGAGGGAGTTGGGTGAGAAATATCCCGAAACAGTCCTCGCACATGATCATAAGGATATTTTTAAAAATTCAGACATCGATGCGGTTGCGATTGCAGCGCCGGCCGCCCTCCATTACAGATTGACCAAAGAAGCGCTTCTCTCCGGTAAAGACGTTTTTGTTGAAAAACCATTGGCATTGCACTATGCAGAAGGAGAGGAACTTGTTGAACTGGCTCAAGAAAATGCAAAAATACTGATGGTCGGCCATATTCTGGAATATCACCCTGCAATCGTTAAGTTGAAAAATATGGTCAGTGAAGGGGAGTTTGGGAATTTAAAGTATATCTATTCGAACCGCCTGAATCTGGGGAGGTTCCGGACCGAAGAGAATATACTTTGGAGTTTCGCTCCCCATGACATATCCGTCATTTTGAATCTGCTGGGAGAAATGCCAGATGAGGTTTCCGCTCATGGAGCGAACTACTTGGATCCGAATGTCACGGATGTCACCGTCACGACGCTGGGATTTCCCAGTGGGGTAAAGGCCCACATATTTGTATCCTGGCTTCATCCCTACAAAGAGCAAAAGCTGGTCGTTATCGGAGGCAAAAAGATGGCCATGTTCGATAATGTGAACAGCAAAGGCAAGATGTATGTCTATGACCACAAGATCGATTGGATTGACAGGATTCCCGTGCCCAGGCCGGAAGATGCTGAAATTCTGGAACTCGCTGATAAAGAGCCGTTACGGTCTGAGTGCGAACATTACATCGAGTGCTTAACTTCACGAAAAACTCCTAACACAGACGGCCGGAGCGGGTTGCAGGTACTGAAGGTGCTTGATGCCTGTCAGGAATCCTTACAGAGTAATGGGCGGATTTATCCTTTGAGTTCGCAGAAGGTCAAAGACTATTTCGTTCATGAAAGTTCTATTGTGGATGATAAAGTCACAATCGGGACGGGTACAAAGATTTGGCATTTTTCGCATATATTGCACAATACGACCATAGGCGAACGGTGCAATATCGGTCAGAACGTCGTCTTAGGTCCAAATGTCGCCATCGGCAACAACGTGAAAATTCAGAATAATGTCTCCATTTATGACGGCGTTACCCTGGAGGACGATGTGTTTTGTGGTCCTTCCATGGTTTTCACCAATGTAATGAATCCTCGCAGCCATTGGCCGCGAAAGGACCAATATAAAAAAACATTGGTAAAAACGGGCGCCTCCCTGGGAGCGAACTCGACCATAGTCTGCGGCATTACAATCGGCCAATATGCATTTGTGGGAGCCGGAGCGGTGGTCAATAAAGATATTCCCGATTATGCGCTGGTCTACGGCGTCCCCGCCCGGGTCAGGGGGTGGATGTGTTATTGCGGGACCAAGATTGACTTGTCGAATGAGGCTGCGGCAAGTGAAGTTACGGTATGTGCTGCATGCGGTAGAAAATATCATAAAGATAAAGACGGTGTTCGAGAAGTCATCTGAAGCTTTAGGCGTATACCTGCTTTGTAATAGATAAAAAAAGATGAAGGGACAGTTGTCGCACCCCCTAAATCTCCCAGCCTCCGGGCTTCCTCGATCCTTGAAGCTGCGGACCGCTGGCCGCGGAGCAGGGACCTACAAAGACCATCTCTATCTCTTGGCTTTGGTTTTAACCGCTTTTGCGGCCGTCTATTTTATTCCCCAGAGCTTCACTCGAATCATATTCTTAGCCTTTCTGGTTTTGTTCTGGAACTCCAAGAGGGACTACATCTGGTTTGCCCTCTTTTTTATCTTAGTGCAGCAGCCGGGATGGTTTTTCGCCGACTTCTCGAGAACCGGTCTTTATCGGATACCTTTATACAATTTTTTACCGAGCATGTCCGTAACCGCCATCGATCTGTTCGTCGTTGTGGCTTTGATTAAGGCGTGGATGAAAGGAAAGAAGCGGCCGTTTAAACTGAAGAGACCTGCCTTGGTTATTTTCATCTATATGTTATTTTCCATCTGCCTTTCGATCATTCACGGCGCGGGTGTAACGACACTTGCCAATTTGCTTAGAGGGCCTTTTTATTATTCCATTGTGATCTCTTTCTTATATCTGATCAAATCGAAAGATGAGGTCTTTTCATTTATAAAGGTTATTATGCCTTATGTTCTATTTTTATTGTTTACACAGATTTATGATCTAATCACGCGAACAGAGTTTGTAAATGTCTTTTATGCCGGCTTTCGGTCTACGTTTCTTATAGAAGGTACCGGGCAGGTTCGTGCCACACCCGGAGGGTTTTTAATCGTATTTTTCAGTTTCCTATTCGCTTTTTTTCTTATTGAAAATAAAACCCACTCCATTTCTAAAAGATTTTTGTATTTAATCATCAGCACGTCATTTTTAATCGTTGTTATCTCAGCGACTCGGGTATGGTTTGTCGTATTTTTGTTCGTTTTCGTTTTCTATATATTTATCTCGAGAAGAAAAGTATCGAATTCATTGAAGATCATTACATTAATCGTGCTGTTAATGGTCGTGCTTGTGATGTCCGGAGCGATTTCTTCGGATTTTTTTTCTGAAGCTGTTTTTCCTCGGCTGACGGCTGTTTCTTCTGTTATCGGGGGTGATTATGATGCCATCCCGACCTTCAGAACCCGATATTTTTTCAGGCTGCCGCGTCTGCTGGCAATGGCAAAACAAAACCTCATTTTCGGAGTCGGATTCACAAAAGAATATTTCCAATACAGCGATTATCATGTCGGGTTTTTCAACACCATTCTTCAATTCGGAATCCTCGGATTTGTATGCTTCCTGTATTTTTTTCTGAGCTACTTCGTGTTGATCAGGAAGACCGTTAAGCGGTTGGCAGGTCAAAATCCCTATCGTCAGTCACTTCGATTTTTATCGGTGGCTTTCAGCGGAATTCTTGTTGCCCATTTTTGGACCTGGTATTTTTTTCCCATGGATGGAAATTCTTTTATTCCTTTCTTTATAGCTGTCTTCATCGCGCTCACGGAATTTTTCATAAATGAAGCGGAGAATCACGAATCGGAAAAGCCTGTTTGAGTGTATAACAGTGATTCAGACTCTCAGCCTGGCTTGAGTAAGCGTATGAATTATTGAAGCTTAGGGAGAGCTCATGAAAATTATCATACTTTGCGGCGGAATGGGGACTCGGCTTCGGGAGGAGACCGAATACAAACCTAAGCCGATGGTCGAAATCGGAGAACGACCGATTCTTTGGCACATCATGAAGATCTATGCGCATTATGGCTTTAAAGAATTTATCCTGGCTCTGGGATTCAAGGGTGATGTCATTCGCGATTATTTCTTGAATTATCATTTTTATAACAGCGATTTTACGGTTCATTTGGGTAAGAAAGACAGCATAGAGGTAATCGGAAACCATGAAGAACATGACTGGAAAGTCACCTTGGTGGAGACAGGACAAGAGTCGATGACCGGATATCGGGTCAAACTCTGTGAAAAATATATCGGAGAAGACTCCTTCATGTTGACATATGGTGACGCCGTGGCCGATATCGATATTTCCGCTTTGATTGATTTTCATAACCGGCATGGAAGGCTCGGTACGGTAACCGGTGTCTTCCCTCCTTCGCGATTCGGAGATTTGACGATCAATGGTGATTTGGTTGAAAGGTTCAAGGAGAAACCGAAGCTGACTGAGGGGCAGAATCCCATCAACGGGGGATTTTTCGTGTTCAAAACAGAATTTTTCTCGATGATTCCTTCGGATCCGTCCTGTGATTTAGAAAAAGAGCCGCTCGAGAAACTGGCCAGAGAAGCTCAGTTGGCGGTGTATAAGCATTACGGATTCTGGCAGTGTATGGATACCTATAGGGATTATCTTTTGCTTAACAAACTCTGGCGGGCTCGACCGGAGTGGAAAATCTGGTAAAAGGAAAATCACATGATACTTGTAACCGGAAACGCAGGCTATATCGGAATGGTCATGACGAGGTTTTTAAGGGATCGTTCCTATGAAGTCGTTGGCTTGGACAGCATGTATTACGGCGGCTGCGAGCTCTATCCGGAGGAAGTGCTGCCCAATAAACAGATTCGCAAGGATATTAGGGAACTCGAATATGATGACCTGGATGGTGTATCGGCTGTCATTCATTTGGCGGCGCTTTCGAATGATCCCTTGGGAGAGATCAATCCTTCCCTGACTGATGACATCAATTTCAAGGCCTCTTTGCGACTGGCGCAAATGGCAAAAGAAAGGGGCGTCGAAAGATATATCTTATCCTCATCCTGCTCCATGTACGGCATCGCATCCGATAACAGTCCTCTAACAGAAACAGGGGAGCTCAATCCGATAACCGCTTATGCGAAGGCCAAGGTTAAAGCCGAAAAGGAGATTGCCAAGCTGGCTGACGACTCATTCCATCCGGTTTTCATGCGGAACGCCACGGTCTATGGCGTCTCCCCCAGCCTCAGGTTGTGTCTGGTGGTCAACAATCTTGTCGCCTGGGCATATCTGACCGGCAAGGTTGCCATTATGAGCGACGGAACTCCCTGGCGGCCGATAATCCACGTTGAAGACCTCTGCCGGGCATTTGCCGCGGCCCTGGAGGCTCCGGTTGAGAACATTCATAACCAGGCGCTTAATGTGGGGCTCGATCAAGAAAATTTTCAGGTCAAAGATATCGCCATTCAAGTCGAAAAGATCGTGCCTCGCTGTACACTCGAGATTCTCAATAAAACCGGCCCGGACGAAAGGACCTATCGCGTGGATTTCTCGAAGATTACCATAGTATTGCCGGACTTTCGCCCGCAATGGAATCTGCAGAAGGGGATCTTAGAGCTGTATGAGGCATACAAGAGATTCGGTTTGGTCGAGCAGGATTTGCACTCATCGAAATATTTTAGAGTCCGATGGATCAAGCAACTGTTGGAAAATAGATTCTTGGATACGGAATTGCGGTTCATGAATTAGCCGAGAAAAAAATGCTCATAAATGAAAAAGAGATAAAGGGAGTTTTCGAAGTTCAGCTTGAACCCATAACCGACCGGCGTGGTTTCTTTATGCGGGCTTATGATGAGAATATTTTTAAGGAGTATGGATTACATCGGCACTGGGTTCAGGAAAGCCATTCGTTGTCGGTTGAGCGTGGTACCATCCGGGGATTTCATTTTCAGTTCCCTCCCTATGCGGAAACCAAACTCATTCGAGTGGTAACCGGAGAGATACTGGATATTTTCGTCGATCTACGAAAAGGATCTTCTACATTCGGGGAGTGGGGAAACATTCATCTGTCAGGGGAAAATAAAAAAATGATCTACATACCTCGCGGATTCGCTCATGGATTCTGCACACTAAGTCCTGAATGTTATGTCATTTATAAAGTCGACAACTATTACAGTCCAGAAAATGAAGGCGGACTGATTTGGAATGATTCGGATCTCCAGGTTGAATGGCCGGTGTCGGATCCGGTTCTTTCTTCGAGGGACGCAAGAGCCCAGACCTTTAAAGAATTTGTCAATTTGTATGGCGCATTGGAGGCTTAAATATCTACCTGCGTTTTAACGGAGAAGAATAAATCGAAATTAGGTGAAGTATGAACTATCCTAGAGTCTGCGTTCTGGTACTGAGCTATAATGGTAAACACCTGCTTCCGGATGCATTGTCCTCCTACTTGGCTAATGACTACCCCAATTTTCGGATTATTGTGATCGACAATGGATCTATCGACGGAACGGAGAGATATGTTCGGGACAATTATCCCGAAGTCGAGGTTGTGCGGACAGAGAAGAATCTCGGCTATTCCGGAGGCTTCAATTTGGGATTGCATTACGCGTTTGATGATCTTGGGGCCGATTATTCGTTGGTTACCAATAATGATGTAAAGGTGGATAAAAATCTCATCGCGGAACTGGTCAAGGTGGCTGAAATGTCCGAAAAAATCGGTTTTGCAACCGGAAAGGTCTATTATTTCAATCACCCGGAGATTCTTCAGACCGTCGGTAAGAGCGCCGATCCGATCAATTGGAACGGCGAGCACATAGGGAGAGGTGAGGAGGATAAGGGACAGCATGATGAGATTCAGGAAAGATTTTTTATAGATGACGTATTCACCTTGGTGCGTAAAAAACTGTACCAGGACATCGGCGGGTACGATACGACCTTTTTTTTAGAATCCGAGGAGTATGACTGGCAGGCCAGGGCTAAGAAACTGGGATACAAATTCATGTATACACCTCATGCCAAGTTGTGGCACAAGGAGAGCATGACGATCGGCAAGATATCCCCTCTTAAGATGTACTACGATGCCAGAAATCCCATGCTCGTCATCCTGAAGCACAAATCTCCTGCGTTCTTCAGGCGATATTTTTGGAATCATTTCAGAAGAGACATTCTCAGGAGTTCATTGATATCCGTCAAAAACGGCGATTTTTCCTTGGCGCTGGCCAAATGGAAGGGCTTTTTCTCAGGATTGAAATGGGGCATTCAAAATAGACGGTTTCATCTAAAACACTTCATCTGATTATGATCATTTTGATTCAATATAATACCTAAAATGAAGCTAGGAAAATTCAGACTTTCTAAAAAGTCCCTGAATCAGCTGTCGAATATGCTGGAGATCAGACTCAAACGGAGCAGGCTATTGTCCCGCCCGGTCTTTCTGACCGCTGAACCTACCGATGCCTGCAATTCCCGCTGCATCATGTGCAATAAGCGCAAACTCTATTGTTCCCCTCAATTCAAACCGGGTTTCATGTCCCGGGAGATTTTCGAGAAGATTCTGCCCTGGGCTTCTTACGCATCTTCGTTTTGTTGGGGAGGTTTCGGTGAGCCTTTTCTTCATCCCAGTTATGCTGATTGGGCGGAGGATCTCAAAGATTCCGGTGCAAAACTGTTGTGCTTTACGAATGCAATCAGCCTAAAAAAAGAACTGGCTGAGAAGTTGGTGAAGATTCAGTTTGATAATATTGTTATTTCCATTGGAGGAGCGACGGCAAAGACTTACAAATACATTCGCGGAGTGAACGGCTTCCATTCCATGCTTGAAAACCTCGCCTATCTGAATGCCGTTAAAGCCGCCCATAATTCAGCCCTTCCCGTCATCGACTTCAATCTGGTTGCCATGAATACAGTGCTTCCCGAACTGAATGACGTTATTCGCCTGGCGCATGAACACAAAGTCCGGTCCGTGGCGATGCCTGATCTGAATCTACAGTATGAGGAAAATGTGCAGGAAAGTATCTGGAACAACATGGATGAAGCCCGAAAATATATCGAATCCGCCCAACTCCTTGCCGGCAAGCTTGGAGTCGGATTAGTTCCGCCCACTCTGGATGAAAAAAAAGGAGACTGCCGCGATTTCTTTTCTCTCATACAGATAGCCTACGATGGGACGGTCCTCTCGTGCCCCATGGAAAAATACACCTTAGGAAGCTTGAAGCATGAGACGTTATCACGGATATGGAATAAAGCAGAGTACAGAAAGCTGAGAAAGTCCTATTTCAAAGAAGGACTCTGCGTCACCTGTCCTCATTGTGTTGAATGGGATAAGAGCCGGACTGCCATGTTGCGTTTTTCGGTTGATCTCCGGGCCGAATCAAAATAGCGTCAGACTGAAATGTTATCCATATTCTCGTCTGTTTGAGCATCCAAATGCAATTACGTTATGAAGAAATATTTTTATCTGGTGCCAGTTCGAATGAATTGGAGACCGTTGAGAGATTGGTGTCTGAATCTCCCCATGCCACGATCTACCATTCGATCTCATGGAATCGCCTTATTGTGGATCTTTTGAATGTGGACTGTATTTATGGAATTGCATTCACCGGGGAAGAGCCGGCCGGTTTGATTTATTTTTATTTAGAAGAGGGGAGTCTTCTTTCTCCCAAATACGATCCATTCGATAGCCTATACGGCGGTCCAGTCTATTTAGCCGCACATTCGATTAAAATTGCCGAGTTTATATTGAAATCGACAGAGAAAAAATATAGAAGTCATAACTTGATCTTCAGGTTTTCACCATCACTTTCACGGGATATAAGGCATCTCTACAGAGGTTGTGTCGAAATGAATACTGCCATCATTGATTTGGATGTAGGAAAAGATGCTTATTGGCGTAACCTAAAAAAGAATGTGCGGCGTGATATCCGTTTGTCTGAACGCAGAGGGGTTAAGGTCAGGCTAGGGGAAGAAAAGGATTACTCCGGCTATTATGAAATGCGGTCAAGGGCTCTTTCATTCGAGCACGAGGATGATATCATTGGAAAAAATCTATTTATCGATTTTATGAAGCTTGGGATAAAAAAAGAAATCATGCGCTTTCTCGTGGCTGAATTTGACGGGAAAATGATTGCCGGCGCTCTATTCGGCGTATGGAATCATAAAATGTATTATCATTCCTCGGCTTTCGATCGTGAACACGGGGCATTGTGCGCGAATGACTTACTTCAATGGGAACAGATCGGTTGGGCTATAGATAACAAGTTCAATTCTTATGATATGTGTTATATAGAGCCAATAAGATATCCCGGGATTGCCAAATTCAAGATGAAGTTCGGAGATAGTTTGGCTCCATTCTATGTGGTCTCGAAAAGGTCGTTTTCAAATAAGATAAAATCTAGAGTGGAGCTGCTGTTTTCTCCTAGAAAAAAGAAGTGAAATGACTCGGATTAGGCTTGTGATCAGAGCGTATCAAAAACTCTTTAGGGAGACGGCGAAGGTACTTCCGTCGATGTCGCTGAGAAAATTATTCTTTCGCCTGGGCGGCGTTTCCATAGGCAAAGGATGCACTATTGCGCGAAACTGCAAGATTGGCAGATCGGTAATTCATCAGGATGTCGTAATAGAAAAGAATGTACACATCGGTCGGGCTTGTCTCATAAAATCTGGGACGCATATACGCGAGAACGCCGTCCTATACGATAGTGTGGAGATAGGGGAAAACGTCATCATAGGAAGAAACAGTCATATAATCAGAGTAAAAGTGGGCGACAGGAGTACGATTGAATACGGCACCGTTATTACCGGATACGGTCATGGAGGGATTGTTATTGGAGACGATTCTTATATAGGGATCAACAATGTCCTGGATTTTTCGGATGATATTACGATCGGGAATTTCGTTCATATCGCCGGACCTTCGACCGCGCTTTGGACGCACACTTCGGTTGAGATGAGTTTGCAGGGGATTCCTTTGCATCAAAAAGACGACAGACGTTTTCGTAATACGGCTCCGATTGTCGTACAAGATAATGTCTATATTGGATGTAACTGTACGATATATCCAGGCGTCACAATATCCCTCCATTCTGTTGTAGCCCCAAACAGTGCTGTTTCGGAGAATGTGGAGCAGCACACCATGGTAGGCGGAGTCCCTGCCAAAGTGATCAAGAGTCTGAGATAGTTGAGTGCTCGCACAAAAGTTGATCCTAAGCTATGCCACCAAGATCGTGCTCCAGGTTTTTCAGATTGGTGCGAGTATAGTGGTTGCCCGTGTAGCAGGTCCGACCGTACTGGGAACGGTTGCATTCGGATTAGCATATGTCTCCATGTTCCAGTTCGTTTCGGAATTAGGCTTGGGTAATGCGCATATTAAGCTCGTCTCCGAGGGCAATGATTTAGGCAAGTGCATATCGACCTATGCAAGGCTTAAATTTTTTACCACCTGTCTCTATGTCATTGTCACCATCTCTATTTTCCTTTCTCAGAAATATGCGTTCAACACATCATTCGAAAGTCAAACCCATGAATACGTCATTTTAATATTCCTTGTTATGGTTACTTCACAGTCGTTTCTCACCATTCCTAATGTAACTTTTGCCGCTAAAACAGAGCAAGCCAAGCAGGATGTGCCGGAGTTTTTGCGTAATATTTTTTTACAAATTTCAAGAATCATCGCGGTTCTTTTGGGGTATAGAGCGTTAACTTTGGCCTTCTGCAATCTCACTTCGGCCCTCATTGTCGTTCCCCTGGTATTATTTCTGTTCAGGGGATATCCATTCGGCGGTTATGATGCCGCCCTGGCCAAAAGATACATCAAGCTGGCTATCCCTTTGATTTTTATAGCTGTCTCTGCGACTTTAGTAAGGACTTTGGATAAAGTCTTGCTGCAATTTTTTTCGAGTTCAGAGCAGGTAGGGTACTACGCGGCGGGCTACCGAATAGGCAACTTTATTCTCATCATCGCAACAAGTGTGGGGATGCTCTTTTTCCCGCTGTTTTCGCAAGCGGCATCCCGTAAGAATTATGAGTATATCAAAGCGACTATCGAGAAATTCGAACGGTTCAGCTTTCTTTTTATTATGCCCGCAGTGATCTTCTTTGCAATTTATTCCGATACGATTGTATTGACGATTCTGGGAGAAACTTACATCCCATCCATCGGGGTATTATCTTTGATATCCGTTGCCATGTTTATTATGGTACTGAATATGCCATACGGCAATGTCCTTACTGGACTAGGTTTGTTTTTTTTATCTGCGAAAATTAGTCTGGCCAATGTAGTCTTCTTTTCCTCGGCACTTTTTGTGTTGATTCACCCTGATTTTCTGGGTTTGAACGCCATCGGAGCCGCATACGGTATATTGGCTTCGAACATAATGTTAGGTGTTCTGTTTCGGATATTCGCCAAACAAAAACTGAGCAATTTAGATGTCAAAGGCGGTTTCAGGTATTTGATTTTTGGGCTCATTAATTTTGGGGCCTTCTTTCTCCTTTATGCTAAGGGAAAAAACGAATGGGGGATGATTTTTTTAATCATATTTCCTTTGCTTTATTTTGCATTGACTTTTCTCATTCTCATCATGTTGGGTTGGATTAAGAAACAAGATTGGCAGATGTTGATGTCTCTCTTTAACTTGAGGGCCATGAAAAAATATATTGATAGTGAAATCTCATTTACCAAAATGTCAAAATCATAAGCTCTATGGCGACTTTTTCACATTGAACCGAGAGGAGGAATTGATGAATAAACGGTCTTCGTTCTTATCGGAAGAATTTGTGCTCATAATACTCGGTGCAATCAACGCAAATGAGGCTGACCGGAAACTCTTGCCGTCTGAAGCGGAGCCATTCCGCGTATTTATTGACGGTGAATTGAGAACGGCGAAATATTTCGATGCGTGGAGTGCTCTAGGAATATCATCTCTCGCTTTTAATCCGGACGATCCCTTCGACGTATTTATCACCAAGCCCGTAAATGAAGCTACAAGGATTGTGAAATTAGATTTAAACGAAGGCTCAGCTGAAGATCTTGAAATCCATAAAATCCGGGATGTTCATGAGATGATTATTTATGATCGAAATCTTTGGTTGGCAAACACAGGATTTGATGAAGCTGTCGCCTTCAATATTGATGATAATAGGATAATTAATCGAATAGACCTGTCTTCTTTCAAGCGCTCTAACGCATCTGTTGAAACGAATAGACGGTCTGAAGAAGAGAATGTAGATAGATTCCATCTCAATCAGGTATTTAAAGGCATGGATGGTAACTTGTATGGGTTGGTTCATCACATTACAGGAAGGCAAATCGTCAGAAAAGTCGGCACCAAGATATTGAAAAGCCAGGGGAACGGGGGGGTCATTCGATTATCGACGGGGGAGGGAATCGGGCTGGGATTGAGGTCTCCCCACACAGTGCGCATTGTAGGGGACGATTACTGGATTATGGACAGCGGCAATTTCTGCATTAACATTTATGATCAAGATTGGCGTTTGATAGATTCTCTGAAGACGAAGGGCTATGGCCGGGGCGCCGATATTTTACCATCGAGCGGTATCTACTTTGCAGGGATCTCTGAAATTCGAAAAAGATATCTCAAATTGTTTCCTGGTAGTTCGCCCAATATGGTTCAATTAATAGATTTCAAAAGCAAACAAATTGAAGATGAAATAATTGTCGAGACCGGAGTCGAGCAGATAAATAATGTTTATGTCATCCCGAGGGAGGTTGGGGAAGCATTTTTGTCTCTGTAGGAAAATAAAGTTAATGAAGCGATTCATTCAAATTATTTATATGATATTAATGAGATGGAGTCCTAAGTTTCTTAAGAGCGGTGTCAAAAAAGCCACCTTTGTTGTGGGTAAAAAACCATCAGTAGGAACGCTTCGGATACTACCGGATATGTTTCCATCTGGCTATAAGGGGGGACTGACTATCTCAGCGGATTTTGAATTAGGTTGGGCATTCCGGTACGCCAAAGACGGGTCCAGCGTTGAAAAAAAGGCCGCTCAATCGCGCGAAAACGTCCCCGTTTTGCTGAAGCTTTTCGAAGCATATTCCATCCCTGTAACATGGGCGACCGTAGGGCACTTATTCCTGAAATCCTGCCGGCACGGCGACCATGACTGGCTTCACCGTATTCCCTATTTCGAGAATAAATACTGGTCATATAAAAGCGGGGATTGGTACGATTGCGACCCGTACACGTCCTGGCAAGAGGCAAAATCGTGGTATGCTCCGGATCTCTTAGAAAGAATACTGCAATCTAAACTTGCGCACGAAATTGGATGCCATACGTTCTCACATATCGACATGTCCTATCAGCATTGTCCGAGCATTGTTGCTGAAGATGAAATTAAAGCCTGTGTGGCTATTGCCGAAGAATGGGGATTGTCACTGAAGTCTTTTGTTTTTCCTGCCGGGACCTATGGCAATTTCGAAGTTCTTAAAAAATATGGAATTCAAGCATACAGAAAGCGAATGAATTATGAGCTTGGGGTGCCCTTTCGAGATCAACACGATTTATTGGTTGTTCCCTCTTCGAGTGGTTTGGACGATAACGGTCTTGGTTGGACCCCGGATTATTTTATACGGAGATACAAAAAATATATCGATAAAGCGGTGGAAACTCATACATTATGTCACTTTTGGTTTCATCCTTCCTTCAGCGCGTGGTTCCTCGATCAGGTTTTTCCCGGGGTTTTGAAACATGCAGCAGAGAAAAGAGCGTCGGGAGATTTGTGGATAGGGACCATGGGGCAACTATCCGCCCTTGCGATGAACAAAGCCTTGCCATCAAATTGATTCATTATCGATAAACATGAAGACGCTCTGGTTTGACCTGAATAATTCCCCCCATGTGAATTTTTTCAAGCCTTTTGTCGATTATTATTTAGGCAAAACTCACATTTTGGTTACGGCTCGTGATCTTGCGGAAACTGTGAACTTGGCGAGAGCGCAGCTTCCGGTCGAGGTTATGCTTATCGGGAAACACGGCGGCAAAAGCAAAATAAAAAAGGTGACCAGATTGTTGGAACGAATCAGGCAGATGAATTCCAAGCTCGGTAGCTTCGACATTGCATTGAGCTGTGGAGGGATAGAGGCCTCGCTTTTAGCCCGGGTGAAAAAAAAAATCGCCGTTGCATTCGATGACAACGATATTTCACCCAATTGGCTGTACAGCAAATTCGTAAATTATGCTTTTTTCCCTGATGCCATCCCCAAAGCAAGACTGCTGAAACAGGGATTCAAGTCGGAATCCATTATCCAATATGAAGGTTATAAAGAGGATGTCTATATATCCGAATTCAAGCCCGATCCGGATTTCTTAAAGACTCTTCCCATAAAGGATTATTTGATAGTCAGGCCTGAGAATTTCAGAGCTAATTATGTAAGGGGGGATGAAACGACGATTGTTTCCCGTTTGCTGAAGATCTTAAGCGAGAAAATGTACGAAGTGCTCTATCTGCCTCGCTATGAATATGAAAAGCATTATGCCGCGGGTTTGCTTGGTGTCTACGTTCCTCCCACACCTCTTAATGGACTGGATGCCGTCTATCATTCTTCGGGGGTTCTTTCCGGGGCCGGCACGCTGTCCCGGGAAGCGGCATGTCTAGGTGTTCCCGCCGTGTCGTTTTTCCCCGGCAAAGACCTACTGGCGGTCGATAGGAAAATGATCGGGGATAATTGGATGTTTCATTCACGAAATCCTGAAGAGATGGTAAAATATTTGGAGAGCACGAGGACGGGGGCCAGACGCAAAAAACGAAGCAGAGACGTCAAGTTCGAGATCATGGAAAAGCTGGACCGCATCATTGCGGAGCGCTGTTGAATGGCTGGTGTTTATTTTTCTGAATATTAATAAACGGTGTCAATGATGTTCGGCAGGAAATGTGTCATCCGAATCAACCGGAATGATGAATACTTTAAAATTGCATGTGTGGCAGCGGATTTTTTACTGCTGAACATCGCAGTTCTTATCATGAATATCGTCAAATACGGAACCGTTGGACTTCCTTCCCGTTACACGGGATTCTTGATCCTATTCTACCTGACCTGGCTTTTTGTTTCACTTCTATCCCGTAAGTTTCATCCTGATCAAGCGGATTTTAAAAATTACCTGATGTTGCACATCAGGACTTTCGTGCTCATGGCTTACTTTATTTCGTTTGCCGTTGTCTTTTTGCGGCTGTCACATCTATCTCGTGTCTATATTTTCGGGGCATGTCTGCTTTATTTTATTATGGGGACCGTGCTTTTCTTGATTGGCTTTCTGAAAGGATACGAAGGGCCGCATAGGGCCTATACCGAACAGGGGACTTTCAAGCCGCAAAACAGCAGGATGTCAATTTTTCTGTTGATATCAGATCTGTTTCTATTGTACCTCGTCTTTTTCGGTATGAACTATTTTAAACGGGGTACTCTTCATCTTACTCCCGAATACGAAAAAATTTTCCTCGTAATGATAGGTTTATGGCTTGTTGCATCAGTGGTCACAAATAAATTCAGAATCGAAAATTTTAAAAACTTTCGCTTTGCAGCCGCAGCTGCTTTGAAATCAATAATCATTATGACTCTCACTCTGTCTTTCATAATTTTTTCACTGCGCCTTTTTTATTTGTCACGACTTCATATCTTCGGGACATTATTCATATATGGAGGACTCTACGTTGTTCTCACGTTTTTCTATTTTATCATTCGGTTCGGAAATGAAATGAATGGAGATGTTGAATCGGTCGATGAGATCCAAGAATACATCGGACAAACCGAACTTTCCATGTCAAGAGAAGCCCCAGGACTCCACTCCGGGGTTCCATCTCCTATAATGCATTCTTTCATGAAGCTGCTCTGTGAGCAATATTTAAAATCCATTCCAAGATTTCATGAATTTGTTGATAAAAGCCTTGATCTATCCACTATTCCCGATAATGAAATTATGGTTGTTAACACTGCCGAGTTCGACAATCTTAAGATTCCGGAGGACAGCACAATTCGAATGTTGTTCACGTTACATAAGATAAATGATATACGTTGGATCAATAGACTATTCCTGGAGATTCATAAGAAAGTACAGAATGGGGGATTTTATATCGGGCGGGTCGATACAATCGCAACTCATAAGCGTCGGTTTTTTGATAAAAATCCCAAGTATTTGGCCGAATTTCTCTATTTCTGGCATTTTCTTTTTTTCCGTGTTTTTCCCAAACTTCCAAAATTGCGGAAAATATATTTTTATCTGACCAAGGGAAAGAACCGAATGATATCGAGGGCCGAAGTCTTGGGGCGACTCTGTTTTTGCGGATTTAAAATAGTGGCTGAAAAAGAGCTTGGAGGAAGCCTTTTCTTTATCGCAAAAAAAGTCAAGACTCCCTCCCTAGATCAGAATCCATCCTATGGATTCTTGATAAAACTAAGAAGATATGGATTAAATGGAAGGCTGATTGAAGTCTTCAAATTCAGGACCATGTACCCCTATTCAGAATATCTGCAGGAGTATATCTATGAGCACCAAAAGTTGGAAGAGGGGGGGAAGATCAAACAGGATTTCAGAGTGACCGACTGGGGGCGGTTCATGCGGAGGTACTGGCTTGATGAGCTGCCCATGCTTTACAACTGGATCAAAGGCGATCTGAAATTATTCGGTGTTCGTCCGGTCAGTAAACATTATCTCAGCCTGTATGATTCCTACCTCCGGAATATCAGACGAAAAGTCAAGCCGGGTTTGATCCCTCCTTATTATGCAGATCTGCCTCGTCAGTTCGATGAAATCAATGCTTCCGAAAAGAGGTATATTCAAGCCTATTTAGCGCATCCCTTTAAAACCCAGTTCAATTATCTTTGGAAAGTCATAAATAATATCGTATTTAAGGGAGCCAGGAGTAGTTGATGCAAATTGCGACTCTGACTGAAATGATATCTCAAGAATTTAAAGAGGTTTGAAATGAAAGAAATAGATGACCAAAAAGAAATCGATCTTTTAAAGTACTGGTATTTGATTCAAAAAAGAAAATGGACAATCCTGATCGTCTTGTGCTCCGCCATGATATTAACAGCCTTTTCCGTTTACACGGCGACACCAAAATATAGAGCCATGATGACGTTACTGATTGAGGAAGAATCCTCGAAAATGTTGAGCGTTGAAGACGAATTCGGCTACACTCGGCAGTTTACGGACACGACATTTTTCAATACCCAGCTTCATCTTCTGAAAAGGAGAACGCTGATAGAGCGAGTGGCCAAGGAGTTGAATCTGATCTCGCGACCTGAGTTTGGAGTTGACACGGCAAATCGGAAGAGTATCCTCTCTGTGATCAAAAATATCGTCACATTGAGATGGATTTTCCCTAAAAAACAATCGATGACTTCCGCCGAAAAAGCTGATGCAAATTCGATTGAGCCCGTCAATCCTTACACAGGAATCGCAAATTCCATTTTGAGCGATTTGGATGTCAGCCCCATTCGTGAAACTAAGTTGGTCGACGTCAGCTATACATCCCCTTATCCCGGCCTGACCGCCGAAATATTGAATACGCTGGCAAAAGAGTTTGTCAAGTTTTCCATCGAGAAGCGGTCCGTCACCACCCAACAGGCCTCAAATTTTTTAACCGAAGTCATTGCAGACCTTAACGAAAGAATCAATACCAAGAATCGGGAGCTGCAGAAATTTGTGGATGAACAAGATATACCCATTGCCGGGACGGCCACGGAAAACGAAAATGCAGCCCTGGAGAGCTTTCGTGAATATGAGCAGGCCTTAGCCCAAGCCAATATAGATCTCACCAATGCCCAAATCAAGTACCAGACTCTGCAAAATCTTGATTTAGAGTCTCCGACGCCATCAATCGACGATCCTGACATCCGCACTCTCCAAAACGAATTGCGGGAATATCGAGGCGAATACAATGAAAAAAGGAGTCAATTCGGTTCAAAGCATCGGATGATGCTGCAACTTGAGAGCAAAATAAATGATACGATCAGTCAACTGCGGGGAGCGGTCGAGAAGGCGATAGCAGCATCTGAGGCCGAAGTCGAGACGGCACAGGAACGCGTGAGGAGGTTCAGGCGGCTGCGTAATCAGGAGGCAGATAAGATCGGATCAAGCAGCAGCCGATATTCCATGCTTCAAATAGAGCTGGATAATTTGATGAGACAGCTTAATATTTACACCCAAAAGCGGGAAGAGGCTGAGATTTCGTCCCAGTTGGCCGGCTTCAGCACCAGTAACATCAGCGTGGTCGATGCCGCAATCACCCCGAAAAGACCGATATCTCCCAATAAAATGAGAAGTCTATTGATGGCTTTTGTTTTGGGACTGTTTGGAGGTGTGGGCTTGTGTTTTCTTTTAGATTATCTGGACAATACCATTAAAAGCCCTGATGACGTCAAAAATCTCACCGGAATCCCCTCTCTGGGTGTCATACCTTATCTCTCTCCCGATGGAGTATTTAGAGACAAGAGTCAATATTTTTCCAAATACAAAGATTTCTATTCATACGGCAACGACAGTCCTGGGGACGAACTGGATTTGGAAGCGATCAAGAATATCGAACTCATAAACCACCATCATCCCAAATTTTTCATTTCCGAAGATTATAGAACCATAAGGACGTCGATCTTGCTTTCGAATGCTGACAGCACGCCCCAGACCATGCTTTTTACGAGTGCTCTTCCAATGGAGGGGAAAACCACAACGACCACAAATGTTGCTGTCTCGTTCGCCCAGTTGGCCGAGAAAGTGTTGATTATAGATTCAGATCTCAGAAAACCCAGGCTCCACCGGATTTTCAACGTCGACAATATAGGAGGCCTAAGCAGTTATTTGATTGGAAAAATACAGCTGACGGATGCCATCAAGATGTCTTCCATCCAAAATATATGGATTCTTCCCAGCGGTCCCATTCCTCCTAATCCAGCGGAGATCATCAATTCAACCCGCATGAAAGACCTCCTGAATGACGCAAAGCATGACTTCGACATCATTATCCTGGATTCGCCTCCCATATTGGCCGCGATAGATACGGTGGTGCTTTCCGCATTCATGGATGCCGTGGTCTTGGTGGTTAGGGCGGGGAAGACGACCAATAATGCCTTTCTTCGTGCCAATGAGGAGCTAAAGAAAGCACGATCGAATCTGATAGGAGTGGTTATAAATGAGATTGAATTGTCACGCAGTGGCTATTATTTAAAAGACTACTACCACGGAGGGGCCTACAATAACAAATAACGCAATCCTACTGTTGCGTTGACTTAAGCCGTGTATGCGATCAAGTCGCAGCGTTATCCGGCAGGACGAATGTCGAAAAAAGATAATATTCTGGGAAAGATCATCGAGTTCGGCATCTATGGACTGATAATTCTCAGTCCGCTGCCGGCGGCATCTGTCAATGAATGGTCGATTTTGTTCATTCAACTCACCGTGCTTACCATGTTGGCAGCTTATATCGGAATGACGCAGAAACCGGACATCAATAGACAATTAGCTCTGTCTATGAAATGGCCCGCTATTTTTTTTGCCGGATTTTTTGTCTTTCTCATCCTTCAAATGCTGCCGCTGCCAGTCGATATCGTCAAATCGTTAACTCCAGAATCCTATATTTCCCAGGCGCGGTACATGCCGGATTTCGATAGCTCAAGGCTATCGACCATATCTTTGATCCCCGTCTACACGCTTCGAAAGGGTCTGGAGCTTTTAACCTATTTCATCCTGGGATTCTTAATCATTCGAACGGTAACGGGGAAGAAACAGCTTTTGAACATTGTGTATGCATTGATCATCTCAGGTTGCTTTCAGACGATATACGGTCTAATCCAGTTGTATAATGAAAATCCGCGGATTCTGTTTTACGAAAAGCACTACAATATTGATTCCTTGACGGGGACTTTCGTCAATCGAAATCATTTGTCCGGCTATCTCGAGATGATAGTTCCTCTCTGTCTTGCGTTGATAATTCTCCAGGTGAACAAAATCAGATTATCCGGGCTGACATGGAAGCAGAAAGTCATTCGTCTTTCCGAAAAAAGTGCATCTGTGCTCATATTGATCATATGCGCAACAATCATAATGAGCTTGGGAATTATTTTATCAAAATCGAGGTCCGGGCTGTTTCTGAATTTTTTCAGCTATATCTTGTTTTTCGGCGGTGTAACCTTGATTTTCCGCAGAGATATAAACACAAACAAATGGATGAAGAGAGTCTTAATTTTACTTTTTTTAGCCATCGTCCTTTTTTCCATGCAGTTGGGAATCAGCTCGGCGCTGGACCGTTTTGATGATGACGAGCTTCTTCTAGGGGGAAGGTCCACGTATTGGAAGAACACTTGGAATATTTTCAAGCAGTATCCGATTTTTGGCATTGGATTTGGCACTTTCACGTTTGTGTATCCTGATTGGGAATCCAATGGAACCCCTATTCGTTTATTTCATGCTCATAATGATCATCTGGAGTATCTGACCGAGCTGGGAATCTTGGGCTTTCTACTCCTTATGGCTGGCTTGACGGCACTCATCGTTATATGTATTCATCATTGGAGAAGGAGTTCATATTCGAGTGCCATGATGATTGCTGTAGGAGGCGGTGTCGGAATCGCCAATATCATGATCCACAGTTTTACCGATTTTAACCTGCACATTCCGGCTAATATGCTGTTATTTTCTATGGTGCTGTCGTTATCTATAGCAGGTATTTTTTTTAAAAGAAAAAACAAGCATAGCAGCAATATAAGACATAAGAACTCGGTATGATGATCTTTCAAAAAAATATCGATCGCAACATACGAAGAGTGCAAAACATACTCCAATCCAAATTCATTCTTCCTGCGATTTTGGCAGGCAACTTCCTGCTGCGTCTGGTAATTTTGGGCTTCACAAATCTTTATTATTTCAATGATTATAAAGCGGGATTAGAGGCCATTGAGATTATCAGAGATACAGGCTATCACCCGCTTCGGATAGGTAGATTTCTTGCTATGAATGCGCACATCGGATTTTTTTTCAAATATATTCTAGGGAATATTACCTGGTACTTTGTGTTCAATTGTCTGTTGGCCACATTATCGATTTTCCTCATATATTTGTTTGTGAAGGAATTGTGGGGTGACAAAAAGACCGCTGTTTTAACCGCGCTGATGCTTTCCTTATACTCTGAATTCAGCGCACTAAGCGCTCTGTTTTATACCCAAGTTATTGAAATATGTCTCTTTAGTCTAATGTTGCTTTTACTGACTAAGTTATATAAAGCCCACAAGATCTCTCATATTATTTTCTTGATAGTTTGCATTTCCATGACGGTCAATCTCTCCTTTTTTTTCAAGTCGACTCTGAAATATCTCTGGATTGCGCTTCTTCTCTTCTCGATATTTCAGATTTTTCTTAATAAAAACTATCTTGGTGCACTCAAGTTCAGCCTGTTATCCATAACCATCATTGCAGTGACATTGTTGATGGCCCATGCCCATACGGATGTCGGATACATGTTGTCTTCAGAAGATAAGACGAACCATTTTATTTTCTTCGGCCACACCATGTACGGTGGAGATGGGGGAGAAGGATCCTTTGTGTATCCGGAAAACGAGAAACTCTACCTGAAAAAATACCAAGAATTCTTGGAAAGGCACGGAATCGATAACCCTTCTCTACAGACCATGAATGATTTTCAAGCCGAAGAAATAAAAAAATTCATGCTGAATCATCCACTGCAGTGGATACGGCTGCAGTACATAAAATTTGCCAGGACATTCGGGATAATCCCAGAGGGGAATACTTTCAAGATCCTCATCACAGGTATATTCAGAGGGAATTGGGTTTTGACCGCGTTGTTCTTACAGTTACCTTTCCTTTCATTTATCCTGTTGTTTACACTATTATTCAATCCGGGAGCTTTTTCGCATTCTTTCAATAGGACTTTTTTCTTTCTTTATATCATGCTTTGCTTGTACTGGCTGGCAGGTACCGTCTTCTATGGCTGTTCTCAGGAGAGGTACCGAATGCCGATAATGGCATGCTTCATCATCCCGTGTCTTGCTTATTTTATGGTTCATTTCAAGCCGCGTGCCTTTTTAAAAAACAGAAAGATCCTGTTGATCAAAATATTTTTCGTCGTTCTCATTACCGGAATCTGGGCCGGTCAAGCCTACAATGCACTGGTTGTCCATAAAGACCGGTATTTTGGCTTGGTCGAAAAGGCTCATTCCGGTGAAATCAAATGATTTATAAACAGTTATTATGAAAATCAAAAAGATCGTGCTGATTTTGTTCATTTTCATGGTGGCCGTCTTGGATGTATTGATTTATAAGAGCCGGCATTCCTATTATAAATCTCTAGCTCTGGATGATTCCTCGGAAAAGATCCAATTTCTCGAAAAAGCAGTTCGCGTGTATCCCTTTGATGACCTGCTTTATTTTGAGTTGGGTAAGGCTTATTTGAACATGAGCTTCAGTAGCCTGGACAATGAGAAAGAATACCGTGCCAACCTTCTGCAATCATTGCAAAATCTTTATAGATCGCTCAAGATTAATCCTGTCTCCCATTTCAGTCACTTTTATCTTGCTCAATCTCTGTTGTACCTTGATTTCATATCAAAGTCTCCGATTGATGATTATCTGGGGGAATTCAAACGTGCTGTCGAGCTGGTGGGATTCAACAGCCAACTCTATTTGGAAGTGAGTAGAACATTTCTAGCCAGATGGAATAGCCTCACCCAGGATGAGATGAATTTCACTATCAACATCGTAAGGGATCTGTTAGAGCTCGACGATGAAGAAAAGACATACGAAATCCTTCGTCTTTGGGAACTCAACATAGATGATTATGACTTTTTGAGGGCCGTTCTGCCTGAAACCCCTGAATCGTATTCTTTCTATGCCGACTTTCTGAGTGAAAGGTCTCTTTCCATTGAAGAGAGGCTGCAGGTTATGAATTCATACGAACACATGCTCTTTGATCGAATGAATGACAGATTTAGGCAGGCGGAAAGAGATTTCTATCACGGAAACCTGTCGGATTCGGCTGAAGAATTGAAGATGATTTGGAGGACACTGAATCGAATAAGGTTTTATCAAAATCTCTCATCAAGTAAACCGATTGATCTCGCGGAATTCCATGAATTGAACAAATCTGTTTTGCTCCTTATGGCCAAGTGTATGATCATTCAAGGACATGAATGGGGGGAATTCTATCCATATCTGAATAGGTATCTGGAGTTCGATCTCGATACCATCGAAGCCGGTGAATTGGAAAAAGATTTAACCGATTTGAACGTTTTGCATGGAAATGCAAGGGCTGATCTTGATAATCTCAATCGCCTTCAACTGCGACTGCAAATTCTCTATAATCAAAACAGATACAGAGAAATGGCCAAGCTTGGAAATTCACTTCGCTTTCCCTATTTAGATCCGAATGACCGCGAAGTAAATGTTATCGTGAATCTTGTGAACCTATTGGGGGATGCTCATCAAAAGCTGGGCAATCTGTATGATGCGTCAGAGATGTATTCGATTTCGAGAGACTATATTCCTGATAACATTGATACTCTTGTAAGACTCCGGAAAAATTTTCGGCTTTCGAATGATGAAGCAGGATTCCAGGCTCTTGATCGGAGGATTACACAGCTTATTCTTGATTCGGACTTTCGAGGGAGGAGCCGAGTTCTGCGAAAGGGGGAAGGCTTCCAGTTTCCATTTCCCTCTGACGGGAGGCCGCTATTAATCGGGATTCGCTTCACTAAGGAGGAAACCTTACAGGCTCCTCTAGTAAGTATCCGATTCAATGGAGAGGTAAAATGGGAAGATTACGCCCAGGAAGATCATCTATACTTAAAAATAGAATCGAATGAAGGTGTGAATGTGTTGGAGATAGAACCACTAAATCATGATATTTCTTTGACTCAAGTCTCATTTTCGATGAGCCGAGTCTCTATCAGGAGATAAAAGTGAAACGATTTGTATTTATGCTCTTGAGCTTATTCCTTATTTGGCAGATGCCGCAGGCACTGGTGTTCGACCAGTATCAGAGTGAATATAGGATCGGGCCTCAAGACGTCCTTGAGCTCTCGGTCGCCGGCGACGATGATCTGAGCCGCACTTATAAAGTGTCAGCAAATGGGACTATCACAGTTCCTTATTTAGGAGAAGTTCTGGTTGAGGGCCTTACTAAAACTGAATTGGAGAAACATCTAACCAATCTGCTCGAGGAGAACGATATTTTGGAGAGGCCCCAGGTCATTGTCATTATGCTCGAGTATGTCAGCAAGATGGTTTCGGTTCTTGGTGCGGTAAAGAGTCCGGGGAGATTTGAGCTGTCAGGGCGGCTTACACTGAGACAGATCATGGCTCAGGCGGGAGGAGAGACCATTGAGGCGGGAGATAACATCGAAATTATTAGATATACTCAGGAAGGGACCAACGATATTCTTTCCGTCTCCAGAAAAGACCTTTATATGAATGTCGATTTTGACATTCCCTTGATGCCGAATGATATCATCAGAGTGCTGCGGGAAGAAATGGTATGGATATATATCGGGGGGCAGGTGGACAATCCAGGCCGCTATGAGGTAAGAAAGTCTGAAATGCCAACTCTTCTTCAAGCCATCATTTTAGCGGGCGATTTTGCTGAACGAGCATCAGAAGGTAACGTGATACTTAGACGTAAGAATGAAGGGGGTGATTGGCGCGTCACCAGGCACGATGTGAACGACATCATAAAGGGACAAGACGGCGATATTCAGCTTTATGCTAATGATATAATTGTTGTTCCAAAGTCGACATTCTAATCGATATGATTGATCTTCACTGCCACATTCTTTATGGGATTGATGATGGTGCACAATTTCTCTCTGAATCCATCAGAATGGCCGGGATGGCTCAAAGGGACGGCATTGAAAAAATTGTCGCAACTCCCCATCTCTACAAGAAAGGGATGGATATGGCTCATTTTTCGTTGATTTCGCATAGGATCGATGAATTAACTCGAGCGCTGAACGAGCAAAATATTAATATTGAGCTCTTTCCCGGGGCTGAGGTCCATATATCGCATGATCTCATAGATCAAATTGAACTGCATAGAGATAAGTTGGTGATAAACCATGGCTCATATTTACTGATTGAATTTCCCTCGGACCACATATACGCTCGGGTGAAAGAGCTTTTTTTCGACATAATGAGTGAGCGGATCGTTCCTATTATCGCGCATGCCGAAAGAAACACAGTGTTTATCCAACATCCGGAAATACTTTATGATCTTATCTCCATGGGAGCTTGTGTCCAGTCCAACAGCGGGAGTTTCACAGGTTTGTACGGGAGCAAAGTGCAGAAAGCTTCCTTTCGATTCTTGATGTGGAAATTCGTTCATTTTGTTGGCACAGACGGCCATAACACCATGTCTTATTCACCCCGGTTGTCAGAAGCCTATGCGAAGGTTGAAGCGGTATCAGGAGAGAAGGCTGCACGGGCAATATTCCACGACAATGCAGAAGCGGTGCTAGAGAACACACATTTACCGTATTGTCCGGAACCGGTAAACCCAATACACGATAGGAAATCAATGAAAATACGATTTCCATCTCTCTCAAGCTTCTTCAAAAAGTAATCTTTGGGTCCACATTGAAAGTCGCTATTGTAAGTTTCGATCATATAGACTGTGGGATTTCTCTCGCTAAATATCTTGCTGAAATTCGAGGCTTGAGTATAGACCTATATCTGGTGTTCTCCCAGAAATACAGATCTGTGAGCATCGTAAATCTAGAGAAATTCGAGTTGAGAAACGGCCTTTTGAAAAAAGAGCTGTCCGATAATCTGATTGGAAGTGAAATAAATAACTATATGGAGAATCGCTTTAATTGTCGGATTTTCCTTTACAAAAGTGCTTCGATCTACGATGCGGCGAACTTTTATCTCTCTTATAGATTCGCGCAAAGCCTGAAAGCTGAGAAATACGATCTCATTCATTTCAATGGGACCAGCGGCTTTATGGTGTTTCTTCACTATTTTTTAAGAAAAGTGCCTCGGATTAATACCGTCCACGATCCATCTCCTCACACAGGGGAAAGCAGCTGGATCAATAGCGTAGTGTTCAAATTATTATTCCGACACAAAATCGGCTATATCTTGCACTCTGAAGTTTTAGTCAATGAGTTCATTTCAAGATACAATGTGAATGCGGCCTCTGTATATAAGGTTTATTATGGTCCCCTGGAGATCTACCACTATTTTAATCATGAAAAAATTCATGCTGAGAACAGAACAGTTCTTTTCTTCGGAAGAATATCTCCGTACAAAGGAATTGAATATTTGATCGATGCGGCAAAAATTGTAAGAAAGAAGGTCTCAGGTTTGAAAGTAATAATAGCGGGGAGGGGAGATCTTCATTTTGATGTTCGAGACGTCATGATGGATGAAACATTCACTTTCGTGAACAGATATATTCCCAATGACGAATTGGTGAGTTTCATAAAAAAAGCCTCCATCGTGATATGTCCCTATACGGATGCAACCCAGAGCGGAGTTGTAATGACCGCTCTGGCCTTTAATAAACCAGTCATCGCTTCGGAGGTTGGAGGACTTCCCGAGATCATTGAACATGATATCACTGGCAAATTAGTGCCGCCCAAAGATGTAGCGGCCCTGGCGGATGCTATGCTCGATTTACTCGTACACTCAGATAAGCTGGAAAGGATGCAAAGAAATATTCGGAAAAAATGTCAATCCGAGGAGCTATCCTGGGGTTATATTGCCCACCGAACCTATGAGATATATCAAAATTTTGCATAACGGATCCAGTGATTCAAATGTCTCTGGGCGCTGAGAATGTCTGATTCAAGATAATGAGGATGCGATATGAAAACTGATTGTAATACGTGGGATGTCGTAAGGCTTGAAAAACCGATTTCAATTGCTTCCGGCCCTCGGTGTGATACCGGCCTGATTATTGATAAGCTCCGGGCTTCATTCCAGATTTTGCCGATGGAGGACTGTGTCGAGTCGAATTGTTCTCATTCAGCTTCTATCAACACCGATGATCTCATATATGGTAATCTTGAGAGCGCTTTTTGTATTGACGAAAAAAGTATGTCATTTGTAGATAAACGTGAAATATCCGGCGTCATCGGGATGATTAATGACTCCAAAATTGACGAGATCCTTAGAATAATGTCGAGAAATCTATTTAACAGATACTATCATGAAGTCCATAGAAAAAAGCAGGATTTTAAGCCAGGTCAGAGCTATATCCGATATGCAGGACGCGTTTTCGATTCTGATGAACTGGAAACGCTGGGTGAAGCATGTCTTGATTTTTGGCTTACTGCGGGAAGGTATGCGAGTCAATTTGAGAGGGAGTTTTGTGATTTTCTAGGTGTGAAGTTTTGCCTGCTTACGAATTCGGGCTCTTCCGCCAATCTTCTGAGCATATCCGCCCTCACTTCGCCCAAGCTTGAAGAGCGGGCACTCATGCCGGGCGATGAGGTGATAACGACGGCGTGTGCCTTTCCCACAACCGTCACACCTATTATCCAGAACAATCTGACTCCTGTTTTTGTTGATGTCGACATCGGTACATATAATATCATCACATCCAATATTGAGGAGGCAGTATCTGATAAAACTAAGGCGGTTTTCCTGGCTCACACTCTCGGGAATCCGTTCGATATCAACGAAATTCTGAACGTGTGCCGAAAATATAATTTATGGTTGATTGAGGACAATTGTGATTCTCTCGGATCCGTATATCAAAATCAGTTCACCGGGACGTTCGGCGATATAGCCACATACAGCTTTTATCCGCCCCACCACATCACCATGGGAGAAGGAGGTGCTCTGACAACCAATAAGATACCGCTGAAGAGGCTGATTGAATCCTTCCGGGATTGGGGAAGAGATTGTTGGTGTGATCCCGGATGTGATAATACGTGTGGGAAAAGGTTTGGCTGGGAATTAGGGTCCTTACCGCCCGGCTATGATCACAAATTCATTTATTCGCATCTCGGATACAATTTAAAAATCACGGATATGCAGGCCGCCGTCGGAGTGGCCCAGCTGAAAAAGCTATCGTCATTTGTGAAAGCAAGGCAGAAAAATTGGAGGCTTCTGCATAATGGATTGGAGAGATACGATTCCTTTTTTGTTCTTCCCGAGGCAACGAAAGATTCCGAGCCCAGTTGGTTTGGATTTGCATTGACAGTAAAAGGCGATGCGCCATTTTCCAAAAATGATATGGTCGAATATTTGGAAAGCCAACATATCGCCACAAGAATGCTCTTTTCTGGAAATATCATCCGCCATCCCTGTTTTAAGGATGTGGAATATCGGGTATCGGGCGATCTCAAGAATACCGACTTCATTATGAATAATACGTTCTGGCTTGGAGTCTATCCAGGAATCGACTCCGAAATGATTTCATATATCCTGGAAAAATTTGACGATTTCCTGAAAAAATTCGAGTAGGGGAGAGGAACATACTAAAATGAATATCCGTCTTTTCAAGCCTCATATAGGAAACGAAGAGCTGGAGAATGTGAGAGATGTTTTTGAAAGAGCGTGGCTGGGTTTGGGACCAAAGGTTGATGAGTTTGAATCGGAATGGAGCAAATATATCGGTGCGAAAAAATCAGTGGGAGTGAATTCCGCCACAGCGGCCCTGCATTTGGCCTTAACTGCCTACCATTTTGATGAAGGGAAAAAGGTTCTGATTCCCAGTATTACGTTTGCATCGACGGCGACGGCGGTTCTTTACAACAGGCTGGAGCCGGTTTTTGTCGATGTCGATCCGCGGACGATCTCGCTGAGCTTGGAAGACCTGGAAAAAAAGTATAGCGCGGATTGCGTAGCTGTCATTCCGGTTCATATGGGCGGCCATCCGGTGGAAATGGAAAAGCTGATGGAATTCGCTCGTGCAAAGAAACTTGCGGTCATTGAGGATTGCGCGCATTGTGCGGGAGGAATTTACCGGGGTAAACGGCTCGGGACATGGGGGGATATCGGATGTTTCAGCTTCGAGGAAAAAAAATGTATGACAACCGGTGACGGAGGAATGATCTGTTCCGATAATGAGGCTCTGATCTCGCCCTTGAGGGCCTATCGTTGGGTCGGCATCGACAAAGACACCTGGAGGCGCTCCCAAGGCTACACGAACGCCTCTGATTTGGGCGCAAGGCATTGGTATTATGAGATTGCGGTTTTGGGCTACAAGTACAATATGAATGATCTGGCTGCCGCTATCGGCCTCGCCCAGCTCAAAAAGCTGGATGGCATGAATGCAAGGCGCGGCTATCTGATAAAAAAATATATGAACGGGATAAAAGCATGTGAAAATATCAAGCCGTTGTTACCCTATGATCCGGATAAGAATGTGTATTGGATTTTTGGCGTAAGAAGCAGCAAAAGAGATCAGCTGATGGTGTTTTTAAAATCAAAAGGTATCGCGACCGGAGTCCATTTTTATCCGCTTCCACTTCACCCGTATTTTAGGCCGTTTGATAATGGATGCGAAACGGCTTCAAGGATTTGGGAAACCTTTGTGACATTGCCTTTGCATGCGGATTTGACCGATGGTGAGGTCGAATATATTGTGGAAGCTCTCGTCAGTTTTGATAAAAAGAATATCTAAATGAACAGATTCTCAATTTCTTCTCGATTTAATGAACCAAGTTTTTATTCTATTCTTCATCCAATGATAAAACAGATCCAACATCCAAAAGATATAATTCGAGTGCCAAGTGTTCGGGTGCGTGTTGATGACCACCATATCATTTAGCTGACCATTTTCCAGTAATTGAAGAATTTCTTTACTTGATTTCAGCCGTCCGGTTTTAAGCCCTTCTACCCTGTCTCGGATATTGACGGATTCGTCATTCCATCTTCGACCCGTATCGGTAATATATAAGGCTTTGTTATAATCTATGTCGAAATACGGCTCCCCAATGATGCCGTAGTCACGATAATCATATTTATCCCAAATCAGCCGATTATCGATTCGGGATAAGGGGCTTCCATGCATGCAGACGGTTGATATGGGACAAAACTGGCGGAGCCGCTCTAAATGCTGGCCGAATAAAGAAATAGCTTTCCCATAGTCGCCATTCGCTAAAGATAAATCTTCGTAGTGATAGCCGACCTCGTGTCCCAGGTCGGCTATTTTTTTTATTATCCCGGGGTGAAATGAACTTTTCATGACGCGAAAATAGTAAGATGCTCTGATTTGCATCGACTCTTCGATGCGAGCTAATTGCAGTGCGTGTTGAGGAAGGCGGTCGACATCATGTCTCAATACCACACATCGGGAATCCGGTGACGTCCGAATAAATTCCTCGACCGTAAAAAAAGAATATCCGGCATCCCTGAATGCGGACAACAACTGTTTATAACGCTTGGGTGTGAAATCCATGCAATACTATTTTATAGTAAGAAAGAATATTAGTCACAATTTATTTACTAAAAAGGTCGAATCACCCGGTCATAGAAATTTCCTCAGTAACTTATAGCCGGCTCGACTGAGTTTCATTTTCAATGGGGAGTGGATACAAACATTACGCCCATAATTCACCTTGCTGCCCCCGAATTTTTCCTTAAACCTCCTCGGCCCGTAGTCTTCCGTAGGTTTTCCTGCCCCACCAAAATCGAAGATTTGAAAACCGTTTTGAGACCCCCACTCCAAGGCGTGCCAAATCAATAGCTCGCTCGGGGCATGCGCTGAAAATTCTCGATCGGAGCCGGCATACCAGTCGATCATCCTTCCCTTATGAAGCAGGAGCAGAACCGCTCCGATATACCGGGAATCGGTCCGTGCCAGCAGAATCTTGAACATGTGCTTGGGCCCGAGGATATCGAAGGCCGATTCAAATAAAGAGGGGCCGGCTAAGGGAACCCGGACACTCGCGTACACCTGTTTGAGTAGTTGATAGGCGATCTTGACTTTTTCTTTTTCCGTACACTCTTCGACGGCCGTTCCCTTGTTGCGTGAAGTCCTTATACTTTGGCGGCCGCTTTTCTTGATATTTTTCCACAGGGATTCTTCGGATTGGGTCAGGTCCACCAGGTAATTCAAATGGTCTTCGAAGGCGAATCCAGAGCTGTTCAGGATAGGCTGGAAGCGCTCCAGGTCTGAGAGATTTCGGAATTCGGTGAACAGCACTTTTTTTTGCGTCTCGCGTCGATATTCCCGCAACAAGACATTCAGTGCGGCTTCTCCCTCCGGTTTGGAATGACATAGGATGCTTCCGAAAACAACGGCGCGGGTGGTAAGCTTGGGGATCAGCTTCGAGAGCGTGATATTCACCGCTATTAAAAGAGCGGTGAGATTATTATCAGCGTCCTTTGCCGCCCATAATTGAGGATCATAGCCTTCTGTTTTTTCAAACACCCGGAACATTTCCGGTGTGTGGTAGATGTTGCCTCGGGGCTCATTGTCCACGAAATTGCGCCATTCATCTTCATTGATGCTCCTGATTATCTCCACGGCCATACTCAATTCTCTCCTTTACGACTTGTCGATGAATTCCTTAAACCAAAGTTCCAGATTTAACCATTTCCAGATTTCTTTTGAAATATTCCGTTTTTTTTGAAGATGTTCCTGATATAAATTCCAGACTTTTTCTGGCCTATAATAGCCGCGATTTTTATAACTCGACGAGGTCATCATATCCTGAATGAGGGACCTGAATTTTTCCGTCCTGAACCACTCGTCTTCCGGCGTCAGGAAGCCCACCTTGTCGCTTCTCGTTCTGATATTCTCCGGTAGCAATCCTTTCAATCCTGCTCTTAAAATATGTTTGGTCATACCATTTTGGATGATCTGATGGGAGGGGATCGAAAGTATCTTTTCAACCAAATTGTGATCCAGAAACGGAACTCGGGCCTCAATGGAAAACCACATGCCGTTTCTGTCTTCCCATTTCAGGAGATGCTCCAGTTTGTATTCGAAATGATCGAGCAAAGCTTGATTCAAAGACGATGAGTCATAGAGGTTTTCGGAAATTACGCTCCCGGTGTAATATTGTCGGTAGAATTCATAATTGAGAACATCGTTTTCTTTGGCGCGTAATCTGGTTTTAAGACCAGCCGGCAGAAGGAAGAAAGCGAATGTTTTGATTCCATAAGATGAACGGTGTATTTTCAAATAGAATATAATTTCCCTTATGAGCCTTATCCATCGCAAAGTCTGCAGAAGATCCTTGAAAAAATACCCGAAAAAGTAATGATAGCCGGCCAGTTCCTCGTCGGCTCCTTGTCCATCGAGAGTGACGACCACGTATTCGCGGGCCTTTTCCATGACCTTGAATTGTGCATAAGGAGAAGTCGAGGGAGTAGGTTCGTTATGGGCCCGCACATAATCCTTGGCATCGTTGTAAAGTGAAAGAGCTGTGGGGTATGTAAAATGCATATTTTTAAGATATGGAGAATATTCATTGATGTATTCGGATTCATCACCCTTGAATTTTTCTTTGTAGACGGCGGAAAAGGTATTGATATCGCTTCTTTGATATTCTTTAAGCAGAAGGGACATAATCGAGGAAGAGTCAAGCCCTCCGCTCAGGCAAACCCCCACAGGAACGTCACTTCTGAGTCTTAATCCGATGGATGAGATAAGAGCCTGCTTGAATTCTTCAGGATTCGAAAAAGGTTGGCTGAGCTTTTGGGAGAGGTGGTACCATCGGGTGATCTTGAGTCGCCCGTTTTCATAGGTGAATTTATGTCCGTGCTGAACTTTTTTTATATTTTTAAAAAAGGTCCTTTCGGTTTGATCGGTCCTGTTGAACACAAGGTAATCGAAAACGGATCGATCATCCGGCTGGGATTTGTTGGGAAGTGCTTTAAGGATTGCGGCGATTTCCGAGGCGAATATCAGCTTTTGTTCGTCCATGTAATAGTAGAGTGGTTTTATCCCGAACCGGTCACGCGCCGCAAAGACAGATTTGTTTTTTTTATCTAATATGGCAAAAGCGAACATGCCGTTAAACTTATCCAGGCAGTTCTCCCCCCATTCCTGGAAGGCAGACAGAAGGACTTCGGTATCGGTTCTGGTTTTAAATCTGTGTCCCAGAGATTTTAATTCCTCTTTAAGCTCTAAGTAGTTATAAATTTCTCCATTATAAACAATCACGAAGTTTTGATCGTGTGAATACATCGGTTGATGCCCGGCATCGGACAGATCGATTATGCTGAGACGGACAAAACCCAACCCTATATTTTCCTCCAAATAAGTCCCCTCATCATCGGGACCGCGATGTTTCATCCGCTTCATCATGGACTGCAACACGGATTTCTCCACCGGTTGGGGGCGAAAATTAACAATTCCGCATATGCCGCACATTATGCTATTCTCTGAAACTTCCTGTAAATATTGATGATCCTATGCGCAATGGTGTTGATCTCCAGATGGCTAATTTTTTCCCTTCCGTTGGTTCTTTTTCCGAACGCCAGCGCTTTCTTAATTTTGTCCACGACATCAGCCGGATCGAAAGACGCAATGTAACACCCTTCTGTATCGCCAATAACCTCTCGCACGTCACCGACATCGGTGGATACGATCGGACAGTTGCAGGCCATCGCTTCCTTTATGACGTTCGGAGAACCTTCCTTAAAGGATGTTAATACCAGCACATCCGCCATATTCAGAAAAAAGGGGACTTTCGTGCTGTCGATGGGATAGGGAGTGATAAGCTCGATGTCAGGCAAATCGGACGCCGCTTTCTGAAGCAAAGAAAAATTTTTTCGAATCGTGGTGATCTCTCCCAGAAATAAAACGAACTTCCGATTCGGTTTCGCATTAATTGAGAGCTTCCGCAATGCCTCATCTTTTGCCATGGGCTTGAACAATTCGAAGTCCACTCCGTTTGGCAGGATCTCCATTTTATCCTTAAATTTAACATGGACGGCAAGATTCGCCGATTTCACAATGATAAAGTCGATAAAGTATTGAAGCACCTTGTTTGCGTTGATAAAGAAAAAGTCGCTCACGTTTTGTCTTCCCAGTTCATCGGCATCGCCGAAAAGATCATCGCCCATGAAGGAAACGACTAAAGGCACTTTAATGAAAGTCAGGAGGGCAACCCATCCGCACAATCCGTAATGGGCGTGCACAATATCGTAGCTCTTGTGTTTGATTCTATCCCGCAACTTGGCAACATGACTCAGATAGCCTTGGATCCCTTTTCCTTGAATCAGGAAATAGTCCAAATCGACGCCGTTCATTCGTAAAGATTCCCCCTGGCTTTTTATGAATGGCGAAATCCCGAATTGTGAATTTCCGCTGGCAACAAACAGGACTCTCATGGTTTCTTTTGACTCAATAAATCCAAGACATGCGCAAGTCTGAGATCATAGCATTGATGGGTGTTGAACATCCCTTCCTCGAAAAGCCAGGCTGCATCTTTTTTAAGATATCTCCCAGGCTTCCCATCAACCAACATCTGGTAGGGATCGGATTGTCCAAAAAAACACTGCATTTCATTGACGAGATATCCGCGATCGCCGGTGTCGAAAATATCGACCGATTGGGAGTAGAAACGCCCCTTATCGGTGATCTCTTTCACATGATCCAACAGGCTGAGGGGAGGATTTTCGTACGATTTGATAAGGCTGCCGCTGGCTTTCTTCCTTTTCACGATCTTTTTATGCGCAAAAAATGAATCACCTATTCTGACACAGCGCCACTCGTGTTCGTGCGGGATGAATTCTTGAAAAATCACGAAGTCTTTCTGCCGGTCTTCCCGTCTCTCTGCATAGGATTTTATTTTCTTTTGAATTTCATTTGGATGGCGTAAATACTTGCTCCCCCTTTTAATTATCCCTCCGAGTCTGAAATTCGGGCCCCAGCGTTTCTTCGCACCCTTCCCGGAAAAAGTGAGGTGGATATAATTGATCGCCTGCCGTTTGTTGTTGAGAATGGTGACTCCGCTCCCTGATGCTCCGATGTTCATTTTTGCGACCAACGGCATATCAGTGTGGTTTAAGAATTCTTCGGCTTCCTCCTTAAAATAGAATATTTTGGTTTGGGGATGCGGAACACGTCTGGATTTGAGCCAATAAGCAAGGAGTCGCTTGTTTTCATAGATCATAATCTCTTCAAAGGAAGGATAAACAAAACCCTTGAGTATGGAGTGGATTATCCACACTCGTTCATCATAGAGCTGTTTAAAAGGAGCGGTAAAAGCCGGCGGCTTGGTGAGAAAGCAATCGACCGGTCTGTCGGATATTCTCTCGAACCAGTCGGTTCTCGGAAGGTGGACGGTTTCGTAGTCAATGATATCGCTTCTTTTATCGCAGGCCTGTAACCATAATTCATGATCGGTTTGTTTTTCATTGGCAAGTACGACGAGTGTATATCTTCTTTGAGTCATGATTTAGTTTTCTTCATTCAATTATCTATGATTCATGCGATGGGCGTCGCTTGGCCCCGGAGGCGTCCCGGAAGATTGCAATAAATTGTTCGACCATGCTGTCCAAGCTGAAGGAATCTTTGATCTTTTGCATTCCCATGGAGCCCATCTCTTTTCTTTTGTCGGGATTCTCTAAAAGAATTTTGATTTTGCTAATAAGCTCATCTGCGTCTTCATGAGGGATCAAAAATCCAGTTTCTCCGTCTATGACCAATTCTGGGTTCCCGCCCGTATCGGTGGCAATGACGGGTTTCCCGGCCGCCATGTATTCCATGATGGCGTTTGAGATTCCTTCGGCATGGCCTTTTTTAGAAAGTAAAACTCCGATATCCAGTTCTTTGATGATGCATTCCACATCGTTCCTTCTACCCAGAAAGATGAAGTGCTCTCGTAGCTCATGCGGCACCAGCCGACTCATCGCCTCCCTTTCCGGCCCTTCTCCGATAAATATAAAAAAAAATTTCCGGTCGCCATAAACAATGGCTGTTCCTGCCTCAATCAATGTCTTATAGTCTTTCGGAACTGTAAAATTTGCAGTCATACCAATCAAATTGGCTGGGCCTAATCCGAGTTTTTCTCTCAATCCTCCGGCTTTCATTTGCGTGAATCTTACGAAATCGAAACCATTATATATCACCCGAGTTTTATAATTCGGCTTCAAGCGGAAGCTCTCGAGGCCGGCATACGAGTTGGCGATATTCCTGTAGGCAAAGACCTGATTTAGCCGTTCGTGAATGAATAGACAGGATAGCATGGGTATTCGGTGCGCGTACTGAATATCGAAGTTTATAATGCGAATTCTATTTATTAATCCCAATATGATGCAGTTCGTGGTGACAAATCCCTCCCATGAGTTTATGATATCCGGTTTCACTTCCTTGATCACTTGATTCAGAAAGCATATGAAGCGGTATTTGGACACGCTCTCGGGAAAATATACTTTTATGCCCAGATCGAACAATTCACTGCGTTCAACGATTCTTCTTCTCACCAGAATAAAGATCTCGAAATCCGGCCTCTCTTTCAATTTTCTAACCAATTCGTAGAATTGCTTTTCCTTCCCGCCGCGTTTCAACGAATCGATAACCAGAAGAACTCTCAATTTACATGGCCTTTTTTAAATCATATCAATGCTTCTTATGGCTTGACTTTATGACCGATTCTATTGAAAAAATAGCCCATCGCTATTATTAGCGGGCTAACATGGGGTTGTGCTTTCAACTTATTTATTTCGACCGGCAGATCCATGTCCGCGAGCCCTTTGGTGAGATCTTCGATAAAAGGAAAACGGTTTTCGTATCGGGCATAAAAATGACTCGACGATCTTCGTTTCAGATGGAGTCGGTACAGAATTTTCTTCGGCAGGAATTCGATAGCATAGGTCATTAATATCATGTTCACGGATTCAGCCTTGGCCAAATCCTTGCAGTAATGGGTTTCTATTGCCGCTAGAGAAGGGGAAAGCCGGCTTATTAGATCCGCCTCAAACTTGATATAGGCACCGAGATGGGGAAGTGCTCTATAGGCCTGTTGGGAGAGAAAGTATTCGGTGAAGGGGCTGAGAAAGAATGCGATTTGATTTTCTATATTCATCCGAGTGGCCCGGTTCGCCGGATTATAGATTTCGTTCAGATATCGTTTAACATGCAGATGATCGATGCGGTTTTGATGTGATAAATTTAGACGGATCTTAATTTTTGTTCCCAGGTAGTCAAAAAAATCGTTCTTGTTTTGTTTGGTTCGAAAGCAGTCACCAGAATACCTGTACTGCAAGTCAGCCTCGATCCATTGCAGGAATGATCGCCTGGGAAGAATCATTCTCTCTTGATTTCGATATTGTTCGCCTCCTATTCCGCTCATGCAGATTCTTTTGTTCCCGAGCAGTTTTTCCCTGTAAGAGCGGGTGTTGATTTCTTCCGTCCAGAGGTGGTGGGCTCTTATGTGACCGTCATAGAACAGAAAAGTCCGTTCTAACGTACTTGCAGCTTGAGCCTCATCCATGTCCAGTTGATCGGTGAAAGGAATGCTCCTAAGGGGATGTCCGATTGCTTGTGTCAGCTGTTCTGCAACTTGGAATTCGTGGGTCTTCAATTTACGCCGGGTTGAAAAGAATTGGAACTTGTCGAGATGTTTTATGATCAAAATTAGAAGCAGACGGCTGTCGAGTCCATCTGTGATCCCTGAGCTTATGCCATAATCATCCGCAAAATGCTTTATGGATCTGAAGTATTTTTCTAATACATCAATCTGCTCATCTTGACATTCTGCATAAGATTTTCGGCAATATGATATTTCTTCGAGATAATTTGGTTCGATTAAGTCTATTCCCGGCAGCTTTGCTGGGAATCTTATGAGAAACCGTTGAATCGATTCAATCAGAGTATCCGGCCCCATCAGGTTTCCTGTGGTGAGGATTTCCACTGCCGCCATTTTGTTGATTTCGGCTTTGGACGGATTGGCGTACAAGAGCGCAAGGAAGGAGGAAGATACGACTGCTCCCTTCTCATCGTGATAGATGTTGTAAGTTCCGGCGGGGTCGGTAATCAGATGAATACGGCCTTGAGCATGGATGAGAATTGCATAGGAACCGAAGAGTCGGCTGAATTCCAAACTGCCGTCGAGAAAGTCAAGGAGTATGCTATTTAATGAGTCGGCATAGCTTTTCTTCTTATATGCTAAAGTTCCTGTGACGTATATCGCACCTTGATCCGTTTCGCAATGGTTCGAGAGGTTCATCAGCGTTTTTTGATATAAATACAATGTGTGCGATCCAAGATTCCGGATAAGCGGAGGCCGGAAGCCTCTTTCCAAGAATAGGGTTTGAACGGCGATTGAATCGGTATCCTGATCTTTTTTAAATAGGAAAAAAGCACCCATGGCAATAGCGTTCCATTTATTCGGCCTCTATACTTGAGGAAATATACTACACTCATTTCAGACGGTCAATGGCGGTAGCGAATGGATTATGAGCGAGGTGGATTTGGAATTTTGTTGTTTTGTAGAGTTGACAAAATAGCGCTTAAGACGGGTAGAATAAAGGACTATGTGAGTCGGCGATTAAGAATAGACCGCAGAGTTGAATGACTTAGATGTTGAGAGTTGAATTGAAGACGATGCTTCACCGTCATCCTTTTTTGCCGGCATGGTTTTGTGCAGGGCTGCTCTTTGTCGGATACTCTTTACCGAATCAGGAAATCGAGAAGCTGCAGCGAGGCAAAGTTTTGTTTTCGGATACTTTTTCCGATATCGTGCTGCATGTCCTTGTTTTCATGTTTTTCACTCTGGTGCTCGGATTGTGTTATATAGTCTCTACTAAAGGCAGTGCGGTTGTGTTTTTCGTACTGATCCCCGCTTTCGCCTACGGCGTAATCATGGAGCTTTGGCAGGCTGTATTGCCGTATCGGGCCTATCGATTGGACGATCTCGTTTATAATACAGCTGGCGTCTTCGGTGGATTTATTATCTTTTTGATGATTAAAAGCCGATTAAGATCTACAAAAGAATCCCATTGAAAAACATTACTCATGCGGGCTGTCATCTGCATGATATGGACTATTTAATATAGCCCAGAGATTTAAGGACTTGTTCACTGATTTTATCCAGCGGCGAGTCAACTCTTTGGAATTCCGGTCTCCAGAGAGACTTTTCCCATTCGATTAATATGTTCAGAAGTTCTTTCGCGTGTTCTTCATTCTCGGATATGATGTTATCTCTCTCATTCCAGTCGATATCCACATTGAACAGCTCATAGCGTCCACTTGAAGACCAAATGAATTTATACGGGCCGGCGAATACACACTTCAGATGCCGGTCGAATTTCGGGCCTTCAAAATCCGCATCGGCCTCGATATTTGTAGCATCCCTGAGCATCCTCAACGGGTCGGGATGGTCATATTCTGCAAACAGATAGGTTTCGTTTCCGTTTTGGCTTAATGGGGATAATGGGTTGTTATAAGAGGGGAGGGCATCCTTGTCGTTGAGAAGTTCTGCAATGGTCTGGAAAATAGACAATGTGGAGACCGGACGATTTTCAATTCTGGCCGATTCGATTCCGTTCGGATAATGGATAATCAATGGAACATGAAGCAGGGAATTGTACACACAAAATTGATGTTCAATGAGATTGTGGTCTCCAAAGTTCTCGCCGTGATCAGATGTGATAATTAAAAAAGTATTTTCCAACAGGTTTTGATTTTCAAGGAAATCAATCAGTTCTCCCATTTTATTATCCAGATAAGCAATATCTCCCAAATAGAGCTTCCGCATTGAGTCGAGCTGTTTCTCCTTGAGTTTATATTGCGGCAGGTAATGGCGTTCCGGAACCAAATTAACCGGCTCTATGATATCCAATTCTTCTTTCGATGGGGAAAAGAAAGAAAATTCGGGTCTGGGATAGTTTGGCAAGTGAGGTGGCATAAAATTGAGAAACGCAAAAAACGGCTCTTCTTTTTTTCTTGCCGTTTGCTTGAAATACCACCTTTTGAAGAGGTTAACGGTATCCTCGGCATACTCTCGGGTCCATTGATGCTTATAGCTGAAAAACCTTTGGCTCAGCTTTCCGATAACAGGGAGCCATAGCGTGTGAAGACGATAGGCATACATTTCGAAAAATTCTTGGAAGCCCTGCGCGAACCCATTACTGGCACTGACAAATGGATTCTCAGAAAAACCTGCCGTCCGATAGCCCTTTTCTTGTAAATATTCTGCCAGCGTCATAAAGTTGTCATGCAAATGTGAATTTTTCCAGCCTGCATTGTGCTGAGAGGGGAAGAGGCCGGTGAAGATCGAAGCATGAGCGGGAACCGTCCAGGCCGAAGGAGAAATGGCCTTCAGAAATAAGGTTCCTTTTTCGGCCAACCTGTCTAGATTCGGAGTTGTGTTCCGCTCATGTTGATAACAGGATACACAATCTGCCCGGACCGCATCCATAACCAGCAGGACGATGTTCGGAGTGCCATGTATTCCGGATATCGGCTTACTTAGGAACCTGAGAAAAATCCCATGGAGAGAAGGCAGCGTCAAAAATATCAACAGGAATGCCAGATGAAGTCCAGGACGATTCAACACAATGTTCTTGATGGCGAATAATCCCTGAATTGGTTTCTTGGTTGATTTCTCGAAAGTTGGCTTATGGCTCACATAATCGAGGATGAAAACAAAAAGGAGCCCCAAAGATAAGAAGAGGACGTACTCCATATAGGCCGATGTTAGGCCCATAATAAAGAATCGATAGCCTATAAGAAGCGAAATTGCCGAACCGATGGTCACAAAATATAAGAAAATATTGAAGAATTTTAGTTTTCTATCTGACAAGAAATGGTCAAGAACCCAACGACCTGCTCCACAAACGAATCCTATCAGCGTGAAAAGCAGGAGCCAGTATCCAAAAATCGACGTTTTGAATGTGCCGTGCCCGATTAAAAAGATATCATCCAAAGTAAATTTTGAGACTGATGCATAGACTAGCGCATCCCAGCCTGCAATTAGAAAAAGGCTCGGAAGATAGGCGAAGGATAACGTAATAAAGGATGATTTTCTCTCTGATATCGATCTTGTCATCTTATTGAATTACATTCGGCTGTTATTATATGAAAATCTCCGCTTTTCAACCTGAGCATTTTGATCCTCTGAGATTTTATTCTAATTGATACGTAAGAATTATCAAGCCGAATTGAAAATTTGATCCGTGATTTTATCTTCGCAATACGGATGGGTGGCGTTATATCACTTGATCTTCATCTGGACGGAACTAAGCAGATTTCATTGACACCCGTGCATGAATGAAGCTTGCCTTGACATGCCGGTAGGATTTGTCTAACGTGCGTAATGCCCAATCAGGCCGCAGGGATAATGAGTTCGTAGCCTATTTTATAATAGAGGAGGGGCGTCATGGAAAAGAACGCTGACCGGATCATGCTCATCACGGGAACCAGCCGCGGCATCGGGAAATATCTGGCCTCTTATTACACGGATTTGGGAAACCGTGTCATCGGCTGCAGCAGGCAGCCGGTTGAATATGAACATCCCTACTATTCACATTACATCCTGGATATTACCGATGAAAACAGCGTAAAAAAAATGTTCGGCAAAATTGTAAGCACTCTTGGCCGTCTTGACATCCTCATCAATAACGCCGGGATTGCATCCATGAACCACGTTCTGCTCACTCCGCTTTCCACAGTTAGAAAAATATTCGAGACGAACTTCCTTGGCACATTCCTTCTATGTCGAGAGGCCGCCAAATTGATGCATAAGAGTCGGTCCGGCCGTATTGTCAATTTCACTTCGGTAGCCGTTCCGTTGGATCTGGAAGGAGAATCCGTGTATGCTGCCTCCAAATCGGCAGTTATGACTTTTACCCGTATTCTTGCGCGTGAGCTTGCGCCTGCCAAAATTACGGTGAATGCCGTCGGCCCGACTCCCGTCATGACGGATTTAATTCGCTCGGTGCCCAAAGAGAAGCTGGATGAGCTCGTTAAACGACAAGCCATCCATCGCTATGGAGAGTTCGATGATATTTCCAATGTCGTCGATTTCTTCATAATGCCGGAGAGTGATTTCATCACAGGTCAGGTCATCTATTTGGGAGGGATCTGACATGCATCTTCCCCACATAGAGGGGTTTTCATCATTTACTTAAACAATGAGTTGTGCCTCAAAAAATCCTTTAGTCTGGTGATCTTGGACCAAAATCTGTTTCTTTGTCGATTTCACTAGACAAATCGGTTAAAAACTGTAATTATCGACATCATGAAATACAAATCGGTATCAAATATTTGCGTATATTTTGGACTAAATATAGTGATATGAGGCGCACAAATCTATTCTTATTTTGTTTGCTGTCCTTCTATTTTATTCTCAGCGCAACTCCGGATAGCAGGAAGCAGGATGGTCAATACAAAATACCACAACGCTGTCCTTTGAATCCGGAATTACAAAATCCTCCTTCGAATGCACATGGATTGATCCCCCATACCATGGATCTCAGTCATTTGGATGAGCAGCCGATCGTAACCATACAAGAAACCCTTCCTACCTCCTGGGATTGGCGCGCAAACGATGGTGTGACACCGGCCAAGAACCAGAGTCATTGCAATGTTTGTTGGGCCTTCGCTTCCACCGGTGTGCTCGAAGCAAAAGTGCTGATCGAGAGCGGCCAGGGATATGACCTATCAGAACAGAATGTGAAGGAATGCAACGATTGGCTTCGGGGATGCAGTGGAGGGACCGCTTTTACCGCCGCCAGTTATTTCACCCGCCGTGGCGCGGTCCATGAAGCATGCGATCCCTACGTGCCTGACATAACCGGCGTGTGCACAACCACGTGTCCCCGCGTGGTTCAAGTGACAGGGTGGAAACTGGTGGGGTCTTCGACCGCTGCCATCAAGAATGCAGTATTCGCCAGCGGTCCCGTATATACCACGATGTATGCATCATTTCCGGAATTTATCAACTATGACGGATCTTATGTCCTGTATTATTCCGGCAGTGAAAGCTCCGATCATGCCGTCATGATTGTCGGTTGGGATGACCATATGACACATGCAGGCGGAACCGGCGCCTGGATCTGTAAAAACAGTTGGGGCACGGCGTGGGGCGATAATGGCTTTTTTTATATCGCATATGGTTCCGCCAAAATCGGTGGGCTGACCAATTATTATGATCGATACCAGGTGTGCGACGATTCAGAAACTGTTTATCATTATGACGAGGGGGGATGGACAGATAGCTTCGGTTTTCCCCCGAGCACATCGGCTTGGGGGTTGGTGAAATTTACGGCCGATAGGGATGAATCCATTCATGCCGTCGATTTGTGGGTGGTAACTTACTCATTAAATTATACGATTTATATCTATGATGACTTTAATGGGAATAATGTCAGCAACCTTTTGTACAGCCAAACCGGAAGTCTGACGGAGGGCGCAGGCTATTATTCGATACCTCTTGCATCGCCGGTCGAGATAAAAAAGAATAATGATTTTGTCGTCGTCGTCAAGTACAATTCAAGCTACACATATCCCGTAACAACGGATTACATGGACACCTATCATCCGATTGAAAATGGGAAGTGCTATATAAGTCCTGACGGATCGTCGGGTTCGTGGATCGATATGGGGACTGTCCATAATAGAGACATCTGCATAAGAGCGAGGGCGAAACCTGCCGGGTCGGATCCTGATTTCAACGGGGATGGGAATGCCGATATACTCTGGCGGTATTACGGATCGGGAGGATTCAATGCCGTGTGGCTTCGGGGTACCGTAAATAATTCATCCGCCATGATTTTTCCTTTGAAAGAGGGTGCGCCTCAAGAACCGTTTCAGATGGATTTCAGTAATGATGCGATGTCGGGCTCCAAGAATGATGCGGAGCTGGAGAAGATGAATATTTCGCTGGCAGAGCTGAGGTCACAGGGGATCGGAGATGGATTCGCGCCGGATGAAATTCAAAAGGAAGACCAATCTGATTTCCTGTCTGATCCCTTCAATCAGGATGACAATCGCAAGAGCCGCAAATTCAATCACATAGTAATTTCGGCGATCACGGATCCGAGAAACGATCCCGAATCTGTGGATCTGCCGGCGGCTCTGGATACGGATTGGACACTATGTGGAACCGGGGATTTCAACCGAGACGGTGATGTCGACTTGGTATGGCGTCATGTGGGTGACGGGCGAAACACCGTGTGGCTCATGGATGGAGTGGAGCTAAAGAGTGGGAATTTTCTACCGCCGGCGGTGAACCTGAACTGGACGCTGTGCGGGACCGGGGATTTTAATCGTGACAGTAAGATCGATTTGGTGTGGCGCCATGTGGGTGACGGGCGGAACGCCGTGTGGCTCATGGATGGCTTGGAATTGTCGGCAGTGATGTTTCTTCCCTCAGCGGTGAACCTGGAATGGACACTGTGCGGGACCGGGGATTTCAACCGTGACGGTGATGTCGATTTGGTGTGGCGCCATGTGGGTGACGGGCGGAACGCCGTGTGGCTCATGGATGGCTTGGAATTGTCGGCAGTGGTGTTTATTCCCTCGGCCGTGAATCTGAACTGGTCATTGTCTGGAGCGGCTGATTTCAACAATGATCTAAATGTCGATTTGCTTTGGCGAAATATCAGCGATGGAAAGAATGCCATTTGGCTTATGAATGGAATCGATCTTCTCAGCGTGGAGTTTTTGACCACAGTAACGAATCTGCTTTGGAAGATTGAGAATTAAGAAGCCCTGGAACTAGAATTTGTGGTAGGTTCGATATTTAAAATCCTCACACATTTTGTCTTTGAGCCCTTTTTTGCTTGACATTTCCCCTTAAAATCTATATTGTATTATCAGGAAGCGGGAGGTAAGTATGTGCACTCTACAACTAAAGAAAATGCCGATTGCATTGCTGGCGGTCGTTTTGTTTCTTTTTGTCTTCCACAGTTTGGTCGAAGCGGAGGCAGCTACCAAAGGCGTGATCCTGGGATATGTTTATAATTATGATGAAACAACTCCTATCCCGGGGGCGATCATCAAAGTCAGGAACGCTCTTACGGGCTCGGAATATGAGAGTTCTGTATCTGATCATCGAGGTATTTTCAAGATTACCGGCGTCGAAAGCGGGATATACAAATACTCGGTAGAGACTCCTTTGGGTGAGTTTGTGGCGGACTCTGAGTTCGGGCTCAAGATGGCAGAAAGCGCCACCGCCAAGATGGCCATCAATGTGACGCCGTATTCAAAGAAAATCGATTCTTCGATAGCGGGCATGCCGGCTCCGCGCGAAATCGAGGGTGAAACCTTTGTGGGAAGAGTGGTGGAATTTGATCCGAACACCAGGTTGGCCGAGATATTTATCATGCAGAATCACCTGGAGATCAAAGACAAGATTCACACTTTGGGCGAATCCACCAATTTCTACCAGAAAATCGGCAGCCTCGAAGTCGAGGAGACGCTGGTTAGAACTGCTGTGCCTGGACAGACGGCGTTGATTCATTTGGACGGAATGGCCCAGGTTGGCGACGCTGTTTATGTGGCGGCTTCACGGGCGCCCTTTCCTTTTTTGACACCCCTGGCGGGAGTGGCCACAGTCGTCGCAGGAAGCTCGTTGGTGGCCTATAACATCGGAAAGACCAATAGGATTAGAGAAGAATGTGAACCGTGCTCTCCGTTTCAGACTACGACTTTTAAATCGAGGCAGAAGAACAGATAAAGGCCGGCCGATATCGTAATTTGTGACCCGTTCTAAGAACGGGATATTTCCCATAAAAGCCTGTTGTGAAGACAGGCTTTTTTTGTACTATAGAGAATATATGTTTCGGAAAAGACTTATAAAGAAGACAGATCATTGGTCATGAAACAGCCAAAATATCAATCATGAGTTTGATGCCTCGCAGAGTCGGCCCCATTGGGCACAAGATACTCAAATGCTTATTCCTAGTTCTTTTTTCGCTCCCGTTGTTCTCAGCGGCCCAACAACAAGATAAATACTCAAAAAAAGAGGCTCTTAAAGTTCTGGAATTGATAGAAGAGATCGAGAGTGCTCCTATGGATACCGGGCTTATGGGGAAGCGTAAGGTTGAGGTGTCGGAAAGTGAACTCAACGCATACATCGCTTACCGGATAGAGGCGGAAAAAGAAGAAGTCATGAAGGAGCTTCGCCTCAGACTTTTCGATGATAATAGGATCGAGGGAAAGCTGTTTTTTGATCTACGCGGTCAGAAACTCCCCAAGCTTCTGCGGCCGGAGATGACATTCTATTTTAGCGGTCTTATGGAAACGCTGGATGGGGCGGTCCGGTTGAAACTTGAGGAATTATTTCTTGAGGGTCAGAAGATCCAGCCCATGGTTTTAGACCTGGTGTTTTTCATTGCCGCAAGGATCAACAAGGTTGAGTCCTCCAGCATCAACGACTGGTATTTGCTACCATATGGAATTGCGGATATCAAAGTGCTAGCTGGGCGAGCGCTGTTTTATTATTAAATACCATGATCCGAGTTATTGCAGGTAAATATAAGGGCAAGCGGCTGAAACGAGTCCCCAGCCGGGATGTGAGGCCCATGCCTAATAAGCTCAAGGAGTCTCTCTTCTCCATCATCCAAAAGGATCTGCCTGGATCTGCATTCTTGGATGGATTTGCCGGAACCGGATCCGTGGGGATAGAGGCTTTAAGCCGGGGAGCTCGCGTGGTGTTTTTTGTGGATGAGACTTATTCTTCAATCAAGGTGATAAGAGATAACTTATCGAATTGCGATGCGGTTGATGGTGCTGAGGTCATACACAAAGAATTCAACCGGGCGGTGATCAAATTGGCCGGCGAAGGGATGGATTTCGATATTATTTTTTTGGATCCTCCTTACCGTCTGCTTGATGAGCGGAATCCGCTCAAAGTCATACACAAAAGGGGGATACTTAGAGAGAATGGGATGATCATCTTAAGGCATCACCATAAGACTAAATACCGAAGCAAGTATTTCGAGTTGAAACGGCGGGTGACTGTCGGAGATGATGTTTTGAAGTTTTATGTTGTTCCAAAATCCTAAGTTTGGTGTATCATGTCGCTTTTAGGGGCCAGTACATGAGCCCATGGGATACAAATCCCTATAAGTCGATAATTCTTTCCAGTGATTTGCGAGCTGATTTTATGATTTCGCTGATCCAACGGGGGGATAGGGAGTAGATCTGGGCTATTTGTGCACGGGGAACTTCCAGATAGTAATACAAATACAATATATCCGCATGCCTGGGTTTTAGTTTCCTGATCGCTCCGTGAATCTGTTTGGTTTGTTCTTTTCTCTCAAGGTAATCTTGGGGATCGATTTGATGCTGTGGAGGGCTTTCTTTGCTTTCCGAAAGGTGCTTTTGGAGGCGCGATTTACGGCGTATATAGTCGATGATCTTTTTGCTGGTTATAGAGTAAATAAAAGTGCCGATGGAACTTTCAGCACGGAATTTACCCTTCTTTAAAGCTTCGATGACGCTCATCAGGATTTCAGAACAGATGTCCTCCCACTCTGGATTATAAGCGCCGACGGATTTTTTTACCCGGTAACTAATCTGGGGGTAGTATTTAAGTACTAGTTCCTCGAGGTCATAGACCTCCGTTTTTTGATTGGATTTTTTCGACATCCTTAGCCCATATATTTGGTCGAGCATCTTAGGCGCCGATTGAGACTGCTTTTCTTGCGCTATTTCTTTGCTGAGATTCATCTTGCTTTTGTTGGAATCTTTGGCCTGGGTAAAAATCTCAACATAAGCATGATGTTCAGCGCAAAAATATGTAGCCTTCTTTGACGAAAGGGATGCCATACGGCATATGAACGGATTCGATATGATTTGAGAGTTCTTATTAAATCAATAGCTTGAAAGAAAGCCTCAACCAGAGCTACAATGAGAGAGCGAAACTTGAGCTCACAGCATCGGAGTGTGCGTCCAAATTATTTGACGATGTGCAGTACGAGGAAGATTATCATATCATTTTTTCTTCTAGCTACATTTCTCTTTGGTTATTCTCCCTCCAAAAAGACACCGATATACGCGCCGAAAAATCCCGAGTATCTTAGGTGGCTGGAAGATCAGAATAGAAATGAAACCGTCAAAGTCATGATCCGGCAGAAAGATGGTACTCATAGACTGGAGACACGCGTTACGGGGCTGAGGCCGCACCAGGCGGATCTAAGTCATCTCTATGAGCCTGTCATCGTAGACATATGGCCCGGGATGAGAGATGAGGGGTCAAGTTGCGGAGGGGCGTATCCAGCACATTTGCCTTCATCATTTGACTGGGTTGACCAAGGAGGCGTCACTCCGGTGAAGGACCAAGGCTCCTGTCCTGCATGCTGGATGTTCGGAACTATCGGTGATTTAGAATGTCGCATCCTTATTGATTGGGGAATTGAATTAGATTTATCAGAGCAGCAGGTGAAAGAGTGCAACATTGGGATAAGGGGATGTCAGGGTGGGACCGCATTAGCCGGGGCGGCATATGTGACAAAGAACGCTGTCAGCCTTGAAACAGCAGGCCCGGATTATGCCTACGACGATGAGGATCCCGAACCTTTAGGATCGGCCTGTCCGTCTGGTGATAAGTCTGAATTTCGCTTCGTCGTTACCGAGTACCAACAGGAACCACTCAATACGATAACGGCTATTCAAGACGATATTTACAACCATGGCCCGCTGCAAACGGATATGAATCCTAGTGTATTGAGGGGATATTCTGGCGGGTGCATCCACAACGAGAATGGAGGCAACGGTCATACCGTTCTGATCACCGGTTGGGATGATAATATGGATTGTGATCCTGATACCGGAGGATGGATATGCCGGAATCAATACGGTACGGATTGGGGAGAAGACGGATATTTCAATATCGCCTATGACTCTGGAGGGATCGGCGGCAATCGCTGGAGAGCCACAGCTTTTAAGGAATGGTCTGATGATGAGGACATCTATTACTACGACGAAGGAGGTTGGGGCAATCAGATCGGTTATGGAAACGATACCGCATACGCCTGTGTAAAATATAAGGCAGTTAAAGATACCTGGATTACACATGTATTCTTCTGGACAGCAGGGCATTCTACGCGCTATTCAGTCAAGCTGTACGATTCATTCGATGGAACTGATCTTGGAAATCTTTTGACTTCTGAGGCCGGGTCTTGCGGGGCCGGATACTATACCGTAGCCTTAACCACGCCCCAATATTTCAGCAAGGGGTCAGAGATTGTCGTGGTTAACCAGATCGAAACATCGCGTTACAATTTCCCGATTTGCGTAGACAATGAGGATACTGACTATTGTGACATTGAAAGCGCAAAATGCTACACATCGGACGATGGCTCAAAGGGATCATGGACCGATACCTCTCAACTCGATCCCTCCGCTGACGTTTGCCTTGGGGTATGGGGTGTGAAAAAGGGCGCAAACGTTTTTACCACATTTAAGGTTCGCAACAGATCATAACATCAATCAAACTCATTTTATGACCATGAAATCCTTCAAATCATCATAAATCCTTGTGATCTCTACTTCTCCTCCGGGCACGTACTCTTGAAAAAACAGGTTCAGTAATACTCCCTGGTCGGCTCCCAGGACACCGTTCATGCTGAATCCTCCGAGCCTTATAACACCAGGCTCGATTTCCGTTCCCTCCACGGTGACGAAATCCTCTGTCAATTCTGTTTGCTCCAAGCCCACAAAAGTGAGTTTGTCGGTATTGAACTTCAATTCCAATCCAAAAGCCCTTAAATTATAAACATTATTCACCTTGATAGGTATGACCAGCACTCCGGCTCGATAACTGTATTTTTCTAAGGTCACAGTTCCTTCATTCATCTGCGGGGATTCCACTCTGAAGTCGCCGCTCCCCACCTCGGCCTCATAGATATCTTCGGTCAAATTGAATAATTCGATAAGTGCTTTCCCGCTCACACCTTCTTTTACGTTAAAGACGGCCACACATAATGAACCGGTCACTTTTGATGGGATCCCTCGTACCGCTTTCCCTTCTACCCTCACAACACCTGGAACTTCCTCTTCACCTCTTAAATAATCAAAATTCTGTGTCAAAGGAGATGCCAGCAGTCCCACATACTCCAAAAGGTCGCAGGGATAGAACATTTCCAAACCGAAATTGTGAATTCCGGATGGATTATTGACTATCACCGGGATATTAACCTTCTCTCCTGGTTCCCCCGAGGTCGGAAGGGGGTATAACCTCAGAGTTTCGTGGAATGGGGCATAGGTCTCAGATAATGCTGCGTCTGAGCTGTCCGGACAATTATAATCGGCGGCGCAGAGAGGAAGGGTTCTTTTCATCAGATAATGTTCAAATATCCATTGGGCATCACCCGGTGTGATGCAATTATTTTCCTCTGTGTGCTCCATGCCGTCGCATGGGCAATGGCAGTTGGCATCCGCAGTTGTCAGTTGAGAAAACGTCGGTGTCAGCGTTCCCAAATAGATCTCAAAGGCCTTTTGAGCATCGCCCGGGGTTAAATTTCCATCACCATTCACATCGCCTAATCTCGGGCATGCTTTATTCAGGAAATCTGTCTCAAACGCTCTCGGACAGAAACTGGCAATCCCGTTTTTATAAGACTCTATCATGATCGGTGTGTAGGTATCCGAGGAGTACCCGACACACCTTACCATTACCTGCATTCTGACCAACGCCGCATCGCTCAGAGCGGGAATACACGTTCCTGAACCCACAGAAGCACTGACTCTTGCCTTCCCGGTCTCGACGAGATTCCAGGCTAGATTGGTCCAGTTCTGGGTGGCAGCGGTTTTTACTAAACCTCTGAATTCAAATATTGCGGGATCGAAGACAAAATCAAACTCAAAGTCACAAATCTGATCATAGTTGTTGGCCACATTGACAGGGATATGGATGAGGCTTCCCCAGACTCCAGCCATGTCCGTAGGCA
>Ga0180437_10000880_pt1 | contig 53449 bp, 43 predicted proteins | sample SS_ome_4_FD_132410 | JGI IMG/M metagenome (GOLD analysis project Ga0180437, IMG submission 132410) | Hypersaline lake sediment archaeal communities from the Salton Sea, California, USA - SS_3_D_1 metaG | ecosystem: Environmental > Aquatic > Non-marine Saline and Alkaline > Hypersaline >...
AAGCGACGCTGCTGATCAACGACTATCGCACGGGCCCGGAATACATCAACAAGGTGATCAACGAGCTGGTCGATGAGCAGGGCAATGCCCTGTATGATGTGATCGGCATTCAATCGCACATGCATGGGAAATACTGGGGCGCGGAGAAGACATGGGAGGTCTGTGAGAGGTTCGCACAGTTCGGTAAGCCTTTACATTTTACTGAGACGACACTGGTTTCGGGACCGAAGAGGAAGAAAAGCTGGGATACCACGCCGGAAGGAGAGAAGCGTCAGGCAAGAGAGGCGGTGGAGTTCTACACGGTGCTGTTCTCACATCCGGCGGTGGAGGCGATCACCTGGTGGGACTTCTCGGATCAGGGCGCATGGCAAAATGCGCCTGCGGGGTTCCTGCGAAAGGATATGACGCCGAAACCGATGTATCACGAACTGAAAGAGCTTATAAAGAGTAAGTGGTGGACGCAAACCAGCAAGAAGGTTTCGAGCGGCGGGACCGTCGAGTTTCGCGGGTTCCTCGGTGAATATGAAGTTATGATAAAAGACGGAGATCGCGAACTGAAGGGGACATTTCGGCTTGATACGGACGAAGCCGGACCTATAGAGGTGCTTCTGAAGTGATACGATTCGCAGCCAGCGGACCACTTTGCCGCTGGTTCGCGTAAAGTCAGGAGGCGATCAAGAGAATGTCACAACAGATCCGCTTGATACGGAGCTTGGCGATCGGAGTGGCGATAAGTTCTGTCGCCACACTCTGTGTCGCACAGGAACAAGTGCGAGCTGAAGACAAGCCGGATGCGTGCACAGTAGCCTGCTACTACTTCCCGAACTACCATCCGGGTGATGCACGCAACGAGAAGACCAAAGGCAAAGGGTGGTCCGAGTGGGAGCTTGTCAAGGCGGCACGGCCGCGTTTTGAGGGACATCACCAGCCGAATGTGCCACTCTGGGGTTATACCGACGAATCCGACCCCAAGGAGATGGCAAGGAAGATCGACTCAGCCGCAGACCACGGAATAGACGCATTTATCTTCGATTGGTACTGGTACGATGATGGTCCTTTTCTCGAACGGGGACTTAACGAAGGGTTTCTGAGAGCGGCGAACAACGGTCGGCTCAAATTCGCGCTGATGTGGGCGAACCATGACTGGATTGAGATCCATCCATACAAACGCGGCAAGCCGCCTGAATTGCTCTATCCCGGCAAATTCACCCGCGGGACGTTTGATACTGTATGCGACTACGTGATCGAGAACTATTTCAAGCACAGCTCGTACTGGAAAATCGAAGGGCGACCGTACTTCTCGATCTATGAGTTGAATAAGCTCATGGAAAGTCTCGGCAGTCTCGAAGCTACCCGGGAAGCGTTGGACGATTTCAGGAATAAGGTCAAAGCGGCGGGCTTCCCGGACTTGCACCTCAACGCGGTTGTCTGGGGCCGTTCAATCCTGCCGGGAGAACAGAAGGCGATTGACCCCGGCGAGCTGGTGCGTCGGCTGGGGTTCGACAGCGTAACATCTTATGTGTGGGTCCATCACGTAGGTTTGCCGGAGCTACAAACGGACTACCGCTACGTCCAGGATCAGTACTTTGCTTACTGGGACAAGGCGGAGGAGACGTTCGACGTGCCGTATTTCCCCAATGTCACGATGGGATGGGACTCGAGTCCCAGAGCTCATCAGGATGACGAGTTCGGCAACTTCGGGTATCCCTTCACGAACACGATCAGCGGAAACACTCCGGAGCGGTTCCGGGACGCTCTCCGGGCAACCAGGAAGCGGCTCATCGAGAGCCCCGGTCCGAACATACTGAATATAAACTGCTGGAACGAATGGACGGAAGGCAGCTATCTTGAACCTGACACGCGAAACGGAATGGCGTATCTCGAGGCGGTAAAAGAAGTCTTTGGTGGAAGCGGAGCTTCTAACCGGAGCGTAGACCCCGACTCTCGTTAGGTACGCTTGAGGGGAGACAAGCTATGAGGAACTGGCGGCTTGGTCTTGTGCTATTGGCCCTTTCTGTAACGATTCTCACATGTTCCGAAGCGGTTTCCATGCCGGCTTTTCCCGGCAGAGAACCTGGCAAGGCGAGGGCAAGTGCCGCCGACAATGAGCTGGTGCTGAGCAACGATGTCATCCAGTCGAACTGGAAGATTGAGGGCGGCGGTCTTGTCCTTCATTCAGTAACAGACCGTCTAAGAGACAAATCGTTTGCAGTTGAACGACCTGCCTTTCAGGTCCTGCTTAACGGAGAAACGCTCGTTTCCTCAGAGAGAATGACTGCGGTTGGTATTCCCCGAATCGAAATCCTCGAACCCGACAAAAACGCCAGGATCTACTCAGGCCGAATTGAAGGCCGGGCGATTGCGGTCGATCTGATGCATAAAGATGGCGGATTGAAAGCTGAATGGCGCGCGATCCTCCGCGACGGCTCGAATTATGTCCGGCAGGAACTCATCTTGAAAGCGACGAAGGGCGCTATCGGGGTGGACGATATAGTGCTCCTTGAGCTTCCCCTGGACGGAGCGCACGTTGCGGGGACAGTCCAGGGATCTCCCGTAGTCACCGACGGGATGTTCTTCGCCTTCGAGCATCCTCTCTCGGACAACACGTGCAAAGACAACATAGTGCGGTGCGGTTACCGACGCAGGGGAACGCTTCTGCCGGATGCGGCCTATCGATATTCCGCCGTGATCGGCGTCGTGCCGGATGAACAGATGCGGCGCGGTTTCCTCTACTACCTGGAACGGGAACGCGCCCATCCGTACCGGCCGTTCCTCCATTACAACAGCTGGTATCACTTGAATATTGGTCGGCCGGACAACCGCATGACAGAGGATGAGGCGGTCACCGCCATCTCGGCGATTGGCACTGAACTGGTAACCAAGAGAGACGTGGAGATGGATTCGTTCGTCATGGACGACGGATGGGACGATTTCAACTCACTCTGGGACTTCCATGACGGTTTTCCAAGAGGTTTCGCCGAACTCGCGAGGAAAGCGAAGCAGTTCAACGCCAACGTCGGTGTATGGATGTCACCATGGGGCGGTTATGGCAATCCAAAGAAGTTGCGCATGGAGTACGGTGAAAAGCACGGTTTTGAAACCAACAAGAACGGTTTCTCGATGGCCGGACCCAAATACTTCGCCGCTTTCCGCGACGCGTGCCTGCGGATGATTCGGGATTATGGAGCCAACTACTTCAAGTTCGACGGTATGGGTGGAGGTACTTATGCATCGGGCGCAGACGAAGAGTTGGCGGACGATATCGCGGCTATTCTCAGCTTGACCGAGATACTACGCGGGGGAAGGCGCGACCTGTTCATAAACGCGACGACCGGTACCTGGCCATCGCCGTTCTGGCTGCGTTACGCGGATTCCGTCTGGCGTCAGGGCGGTGATACCGGGTTCGCCGGTGTGGGGAACGGTCGCGAACAGTGGCTCACCTATCGGGACAAGTTCGTATACGAGCGAATTGTCAACGGAGGGCCGTTGTATCCGCTTAACTCGCTGATGAATCACGGCTTGACGATTGGAGAACGCGCCAATCCGAAACGAATGTCCATGGACGAGATGTCGGTCAGAAACGAGATCAGAACGATGTTCGGCAGCGGTTCGGGACTTCAGGAACTCTACATCTCACCGCATTTGCTCACCCAACAGATGTGGGATGACCTGGCGGAAGCCGCTAAATGGGGCAGAAAGAATGCCGATATTCTTGTGGACACGCACTGGATCGGCGGTAATCCCGGCGAGCTCGAAGTCTACGGGTGGGCGGGATGGACACCACGCGCCGGAACCGTCACTCTCCGAAATCCGGACACCAAGATCCAAGACTTCTCACTTGATCAGGCCAAAGCTTTCGAACTCCCGGCCGGCGCATCAACCGGGTACGTGCTGCAGAGTCCTTACAGGGACCAGCGGATACAGAACGCGACGGTAAAGGCGGGCGCCGCTCACGTGTTCCGTCTGGAGCCGTTCGAGGTCCTGGTTTTCGATGCGCTCCCGGACAAATCGCCGACGTTTTAGTATCGACACTCAGTCCTTGTACTCTTACTTGGATGGAAAATGTAGGCGATTCACCCGCCGTTTCGAATGCCTTTTACCGCAAGAACGGATGAGTTAAGAATATGAATCAACCGCTGTCTAATCTATCTGGCCTGAAACCTCCGCCAACACCAGATCCACGATCTTGGGTACCAGACCTGTAAGTGTCGGCGAGAGATCCATGCCGGGACTGACATCTTCCGGCTCGATCCCGATTATGGTGGTGGTAGGTCTCGCGACCACCTTATCTGCAATCTCGAGTGTCTCCAACAAGCTTAGCTGATGCAGGGACACCGCTCTTTTCGGAGATTCGGATATATCCTTGTCGCGTAACCTGAATATGGTTCCGGGTTGGGCGCCCGTCTTCACGGCATCGATAATTATCAACCTGTCCGCGTTCTTTACGAGCGAGAGCGCGTCCAGCAATCTCGTCCCACAGTCGACGACCCGGACATCCCCGGGTAAACCGGCGTTTGCCAACCGTCGGGCGACGTGTACCCCGATCCCTTCATCCTTGAGCAAGAGGTTTCCTACGCCCAGGATCAAGACCCTGATTTCAGGTTTGACTTCCTCGTCTATAGTGATGGTTATCCTTTTACCGCGAACCTCCGGATGTCGTTTCCGGGAGTGATCATATGCACAGAACAAGCCAGGCAGGGATCAAACGAGTGAATCACCCGAAGTACCTCAAGAGGTTGCTCAACGTCGTACAACTCTAACCCCGTCAAAGCCTGCTCAATGGGACCCGGCTGCTCTAGATCATCCTTCGGTGACGCATTCCAGTTCGTCGGCGTAATCACCTGATATCGGGCTATCTTGGAGCCAGCGATATCTATCCAGTGTCCCAGCGCACCTCGAGGTGCCTCGGTAAGACCCATACCTGCGGACGACGTCGGTATCTCACTGTAAGTATACGGGTCATCTCCCGGCACGATCTCATCCAGCCATCCGTCCATGGCTTCCGCAACGAACTGGCATTCGAGCGCCCGGGCGGCATGACGGCCCAATATCGAGAACAAGACTGAAGGGTCCGCACCCAACAGCCCGAGGACCCCGTCGACCAACTCCTGCACTCTGCTGACGCCGCTAAGATAAGCCACGAACATCCTGGCCAGCGGACCGACTTCGTAGACGACTCCCTGATATCGCGGCGACTTCAGCCACGAATAGGCGTCGGCCTTGTCCGGATCCGGCTCGGTCAAGCCGTCCGCCGGATTTACGCTACCGCTGTCCGGCGTATACCACGAATACTTGACGTATTCTGCGATCTGAGCAGGATTGACCGCACCGAGGGCACCGTTATACAGGCCTCTCGGCAGCAACTTGGCGGAGCCGGCGCCGTCCAGATCGAATACTCCGTAGGCCAGCAGGTTGCCGCACCCGGCACCGATGCCGAAATACTCCGGGTACGCGCCGGCAACAGCAAGGACGTCCGCAATATAGACGTTCTCGGTGAAATCTCTCAGCTCATCGAGGTACGAGCGGAACAGGACTACGTCATCAGCGGTAGGCGCTTCGGTTATACCGCCCGGCACGAACGATGGCGCACACGGCAGCTTGCCGCCGAAGATAGCGCCCATCTCGTGGGCCTTCAGACGCATTTGAAGGGCCTGAACATAGTGGCCCACGATAACCTGGGTGGTCGCCGCGTCAAATCGGTAAAACGCGGTTGGATCGCTCGGAGGTTTCCCGTCATCATAGCGAGGAATCCAGGGCGGCATTTCCGGCCCCTTGACAAAATCCAGCGCGGCCAGATGATAGAAATGGAGTATATGGGACATTATAAAGTTAGCCCCAAGAACGAGATTTCTCATGATCCGGCCGTTGTCCGGAGGCGTCACGCCGAAAGCATCCTCCAAACACAGCGCTGAGGCCATGCCGTGCGAAACGGGACACACTCCGCATATTCGCTGGGTGATATGCGTTGCGTCCCGCGGGTCACGGCCAATCAGTATGTTCTCGAAACCGCGAAACATCGTCCCTGAACTTCGGGCCGTGGTTACCTGGTTACTGCCGTTCGTGTCCACCTCCATTTTGAGATGGCCCTCTAATCTGGTTACAGGGTCAATGGTAATACTCATCTTGTACAGCCCTCCCTTCTTGTTGGCAAGAGTTATTATTTAAGCTAAACCGGCAACCTGCCTTACCACCATCTCCTTTTTTTAGGACCGATTTCCAACTTGTAGAACGGTGACATCAGATCAGGATAACCCGGCTCGGTGCAACCCTGGCAGGGGTTCTGAGCACCAACGCACCAGTTGATCCCGTTGTTCCATTTGCGCTGAGGACAGTCAGCGTTGGTATACTGTCCGTTACAGCCGAGAAACTGCAGGCATCCGGGTTGACCCAACTGCTGGGCCTTGTCTGACAGTTTGTTTGGACATTCCGAGTGAACGGTTTCCCCATAATACATCCATGGTCTGCCATATCCGTCCAATCTGGGTATCCTGCCTTCAGTCAAAATGTAGGCGATTGTACCTATGATCCAATCCGGATGGGGCGGACAGCCCGGGACATTGATTACACCCTGCCCGATAGCCTCGCTCACGCCTACGCACGCCGTGGCATTTGGCGCTCCAGCGGGAATCCCGCCGTAGGCAGCGCAAGTGCCGCACGCAATCACACCTAAGGCTCCGCTGCTGAAAGTCTGTACAGCATCAAGCGCAGTCACCGGCTCGCCCATCTCGTCCTCCCAGAGATGGCAGTATACGCCGTTGTCCGCCGTGGGAATGGCACCCTCGACTACGAGGTAGTAATCTCCGCTAGGCAGGACTGCTTGAGCAGCTTCCACCGCCAAATCACCTGCGGCAGCCATGACCGTGGGATGATACTTAAGGTCTATGTAATTAAGTAGCAGGTCGGCCGCTGCCGGACCATCAGCATTCTCCACCTTGTTCAAGAGGGATACTGAGCAGCCCGTACATCCGGCCGCCTGGAGCCATACCACCGGTGGTCCCCCTGGAGCAGCCAGCGCCTTGCTAAGCCTCGATAGGCCAGAATAGGTAAGGCCTAGTGCTGCGGCGCTACCACCGCAATACTTCAAGAACTGCCGACGAGTGATTTCCATTCCGTTCCTCCTCCTTTCTGATTGCCTAACTCAAATACATTATCGCCTTCGCTAAACCGAGATTCCTCGTTTATACTGATCCCCAAAGACAACACAAGACTCTGGTGAGAGGATGGTATGGTGATGCCGAATGCGCTGAGACAATGTGCCGTGTCCAGGTTCTCGACAATGACAACATTGCCGTAGCGAAATGCTACACACTTGAAGATCCCCTCCCCCGATTTCAGGCAAGTGTGGGGAAATCTACCCCAAAAACCTGAATAGAATAGCACATCTGGCAATTTGTGTCAAGATCTTTTTTGCCGAGACTCGCATCGTTTTCGAGTACAAGAACTGTATAGCTGGACTATACTCTAGTTGCGAGCTCGGCATCCGCCATGACGTACTATTCGTCCAAGAAAAAGGGTACAGACACGTCTGCGCTTGTGTCAGTCCCCATTTTCTTAGAGTGAGCGTGTCGGATACAGCGAGAGCATGGACAATCTCGGTTTTCATTGGATACAATCTAACCACCGGATGAAGCCGACTCGTTGGGCGGGTGGCTACCATCCGGAGCTCTGGCACACTCAGATCTCGAGTTGGGCATGTCTGATCGTGGCTGAAACGCTTATTGGGTAAGAAGGAAATCGAAATATCGTGATGGATATAGCGGACAAGCCAAAGTACCAGAAGTACCGAGAAGCGAGCGCCGCGTGGGATTCGAAACACGCTTTCATGGTGAATCTAGCGCTCCCGATGTTGTTGTTCGGGAGCGTTGGAGCAATCACGTGGGCGATTCGCGGTACCGGCGGTTGGGGCGGCATTGACGGAACCGTCGTGCCGGGAATGACCTGGGGGCTACTATGGTACTATCTGTGCTACCGGAAAGGTATAGACAGCCGAGCCGTCGTGTTCTGGCTTGGACTCGGTATCGCGATCGGCGGCGAGCTTGGTTACGGTCAATATGTCTCATGGATCATGGGAAAGTTTACTGTAGGTAAAGAGATCGAGGTCACGGGCAAGATGACCGACTATCTGGAGCTTGCACGATGGCAGGGATACATGTGGTTTGTCATCGCCGGTGCATCCTGGGCCGCTCCCGGCGGTATCTTCCTGGGGTGGGCGCTCAAAGGGAGAACCTCCGCTAAGGGATGGTGTGTCAGAATTCTGGTGCCACTCGCGTTTGCCGCTGTCGGCTGGCTGCTGGTCAGGAAATTCCCCTCACTGTTCTTCCCTCACTACAGTCCCGAGTTCTATACGCGAGAGAACTGTCCGGATTCTGCCAGAACAGTCTACACTAACACGCAGAACTTCATGGTTCTGATGTGGTGGGTCGGTGCGCTGCTGGTGGCGAAGCTGCAGAAAGACAGACCGACAATGGCCGTCGCATCTCTTCTGAGTGTTGGATTCGGCATCGCCTTCGCATTGAGCGCGACGTGGTGCCTTGGATACGAATTTGCGCCCGGATACATCGACTGGTGGAAAATGTGGGAGCTGCAGGCCGGCTTCTTCCTCGGATGTCTTTATGTCCTGGCACTGCATTGGGCCACAAGAGAAGTGGACAGAGCCCACAATTCGGATGGAACGCCTGTCGTGAGTCGCGAGACAGCAGTCAAACCTGGAATCCGGCAGGAGAGATATCGAGGTATCTGCTTGATACTCACTGCCGCCTCGCTGTTGTATATACTGTTCCGAGGAGGATCCTGCCTGATAGGGGGACTCTTGGGCTTCTACGATCCAAGTAAGATCGACCAATACTCCTGGCCGATAGCTCGAACCCTTATCTTCGCACCGATAGCCGTTCTGATCGTCGGTGTTGCGTTCACTAAGATGCGGCGACATATGAGGTTAGCACAAACTCAAGACCCTCAAGCGTTTCGAGTCCCGAATCTTCACGAGAAGATGACGAGCCTTATCGTCGCCATCACAGTCATCGGAGTCGCTACGATTTGGCCCTCGAAAATCGGCGTTCTGTACGCGGCATTGCTATGGGTCGCCATATTCGCGATGAATCGATTGGGCTACCATTACGATAGGCTTAGTTCAGTCACAGAGCATTGAATGAGAACAGGTGGCTTCGACCGAGAACGAGCCTGGATCGGAGCAGAATTCACTTGACGTTCGGTAACTCCGAGTTCATACTTCACAAAAAGAAGCGGAGAATGCCGGAGCGAAAACGCGGTGAAATGAGTATGGTGTCCCCGAGATCCGTGTCCCCGAGATCCGCGGTTCCGAAACGTTGGCACACATTAGCCCCGTAGCGAGAGGAGTCAATTGAGGTTTGGAGAACGTTCGGTGGAGAACATCCGACCCTTCTATACCGAGTTTGCTTGGGCCTACGACCTGATTATTGAAGCCCCTGTTTCCAGCCGTTGCAGTTTTGTGGAGGATGTAGTGTCTCAGCGCGGCCTCCCGCCGAGCTCAACGATCTTGGACGCCGGATGCGGAACCGGCAGCTATTGCGTTGAGTTGGCCAAGCGCGGGTTCGCTGTCACTGGTATTGATGCTTGCCCACAACTCGTTTCAGTGGCGCGAGAAAAAGCGAGGGATGCGTCCATATCTGTCACCTTCCAAGTGGGCGACATTCTCGAGTTGCCATCCGAACCCAAGTATGATGCTATCATGTGTCGTGGGGTACTCAATGACATTATCCAGGAAAGAAGTCGTCAAGAGGTCTTCTTTTCTCTTGCTCGCGCCCTCTGTAACGGCGGTACTCTGATCCTCGACGTTAGACAATGGGAATCTTCAGCGCGCCGTAAGGAAACGGAGCCGGTCTTTGAGAGGACGGTTCAACTGAACCGTCTTCTGAACGGCGGGAGATTGACGTTTCGTGCTGTAACCCAGTTGGATTATGAGAAGCGGCAACTTCTGGTTGAGGAGACCCATGTTCTTGAACTGGGCGAGGAGGCTAGCACCACAGTCAAGCATGAATTCGTGATGCGATGCTGGACAGAAGAGGAGTTGCTCGCTAATCTGACGAAGGCGGGCTTCCGCTCCATTACATGCCTTGGAGACTATGATCTTCAGACTCCCGTGATGACGACTGACCGCATCGTGGCCATTGCATCACTTGCGTTCTGAGTGTAGCTCAGGTGTTGAGGCGTGTGATAACCAGCGCATGCACCTGACTCGCTTTGCCAGCAGGTGATGTGCGAACCGTTAACCACCTTATTAGGAAGTCCATCAATTGTGGCGTTTCATTCTCGCAATTACGATTGTTTGCGTAGGTTTCAGATGGTTGCTGAGGGAATGGATGCGCCGCTCGCGGCGTAAGAGGTTATTCGCGAGCCCGTTTCCGGCCGAATGGGTCGCCATTCTCGAACAAGACGTTCCCCTCTACTGGTTGCTCCCGGAACCGTTACGCCGCGAGTTGCACGGCCACATAAACGTGTTCCTGGGCGAGAAGACCTTTGAAGGTTGCGGCGGATTGGAGATGACGGACGAGATTCGTGTCACTATCGCCGCCCAAGCCTGCATTCTGCTGCTCAATCGAAGAACAAAATGTTATCCTCGGCTCAGATCGGTCCTGGTCTACCCCAGCGCGTATGTTGCGAAGGAAGTTGAGAGGGCGGGATCGGCCGAGGTCGCTGACGTGCAAGTTCGTCTCGGCGAATCGTGGCACCACGGTGCTGTCGTTCTGTCGTGGGACTCTGTAATGCGCGGCGCTTCTGACATCAAGGACGGACATAACGTGGTATTGCACGAGTTTGCCCATCAGCTCGATCAAGAGGACGGTGCACCGGACGGTACCCCGATTCTCGGACAGCGATCGCGATACGTTACCTGGGGTCGTGTGTTGAGCCGGGACTATAAGGATCTTCAAGAGAAGACGCGCCGAGGCCGGACAACGGTAATTGACGATTACGGGGCTTCGAATCCGGCAGAGTTTTTTGCGGTTGTGACCGAGACGTTCTTCGAGAAACCGCAACAGCTAAAGGAGAAACATCCGGAGCTCTACGATGAACTCAAGGATTTCTACAAGGTTGATCCGCTTGAGTGGCACAAGCAAAAGGGTTAGAATGAAACGGACGCGGCCGAGCGCGGCGATCAGGTGGTGGCCATGAGTACTTTTTGAGGTATCCCTGGAGCAGATGATGGTTGAACACGTTTGTCCGGTTTGGGTGGGATACCTTCTTGCGAGTCCGCTGAGGAAGCTATTTCACGACCCCCGGAAGATTCTCGGGCCACACGTCGAGACGGGCATGACGGTGCTGGATGTTGGCTGCGCTATGGGGTTTTTCAGTTTGCCTCTGGCGGAGCTCGTCGGACCCGAGGGTAAAGTCATATGCGTAGATCTCCAGGAGAAAATGATCAGGTCGCTCGAGAAACGTGCCCGCAAAGCGGGGTTAGGCGACCGGATCGAAACGCATGTATGCCGGAAAGACACCCTCGGCCTGGATCAGCTTCACGACGAGATCGATTTTGCCCTTCTATTTGCCGTTGTCCACGAAGTTCCTGATCCGCCGAGGTTGTTCTCTGAAATTCACAGATTGTTGAAGCCGGGCGGGAGAGCTTTGGTGGTAGAACCAAGAGGATATGTCTCATCAAAACGTTTTGAGAAGTCGGTTTCTACCGCCGCGCAAAACGGGTTCGAAGTAGCCCAGAGACCTGAAATCAAACGCGCTCGTGCGGTTCTGCTGGCGAAGAAATGATAGCGTTAGCGGGAGGTAGTTGCTATGCAATTCAGTTCAGTGATCATGGTTCTTGCCGTCCTTATCCTGGTTTCGTTACCCTGTGCAGTGGCGGAGCGGGAGACGTGGCGTGCGCTACATCTTATAGACTACCAGAGCGATCAGCTTCTTGAGGTGTTGGGAAAACAGATACCGACACTTGCTGAAATGGGTATCAACGTCATCATCCTCGAGGTAAACTACGGTTTCAACTTCGAATCACATCCGGAGCTTCGGGGTCCGAGCGCTCCAATAACAAAACAAGGAGCGGAGAAGCTGGTCAGGACTTGTCGTGAGCACGGTATCAAACTGATTCCCCAGTTCCAGTGTCTGGGTCACCAGTCGTGGGAAGGCAATACCTATAAGCTGTTGACCGAGTATCCTGAATTCGACCTGACCCCCGGCGCGTTCCCAGGCAACGAAGGGATCTACTGCCGCGAATGGGATCCGCTGAATCCGAAGGTTAACGAGATAGTTTTCAGGCTGATGGACGAGCTGATCGAAGCGTTCCAGGCCAAGGAATTTCATGTCGGAATGGACGAGGTGTTTCTGTTGGGCGATGAACACTCGCCATCGACCAAAGGCAAGGATCCCGCAAAGCTTTTCGCGAAGGCGGTCAACGACTACCACGACCATATTGTGAAGAAACGCGGCCTGCAAATGCTGATGTGGGGAGACCGGTTGATCGACGGAACGAAAATGAAATACGGCAAATGGGAGTCGTCGCGGAACGGTACGGCGCCCGCCGTGGATATGATCCCGAAGGATATCATCATCTGCGATTGGCATTACAACAGGAGGAGAGAGTATCTATCGATTCCGATGTTTCTTGAGAAAGAATTCCGCGTGCTGCCTGCAAGTTGGAACCGTGTGACCGCAACGGAAGCGCTGATACGGTACGCCAAACAGCAAGAGCACCCGAACATGCTCGGTCACCTTTTCACGACATGGGGGGCGGTGAACAGAGGGGATTTGCCCGCCTTTGAGCCGATGGTCAAAGGCCTGGAGATCCTCATGGCGGACGAAAAAACGCGGTGAAGTGAGTATGATGTCCCTTGAAATACCCTAATACCCTGGAAATAGCCTGAAATACGTCCCCTGAAATGTCAACATTGCCAGGATGCGTTCGCAGTTGTCGAGAAGTAGGCAAATTAGGCGCATGAAGTGCGCCTACTATATCCTTTTAGCAATACAGTATTTACAGTAGATGTAAGATATGGCCTCGGCACTGTAGAAAGTACTTGACATTCTGGCGGATATACTGTATAATAACAGCCAAGTTAACTGAATTTACAGTCTATTTACAGGAGCTTTAAAATGATCATAATGTGCCAGTGTGAAGCAGAGACTAAGGAAGCCCTGGATCGGCTGGTTAGAGGCGGACGATACGGAACTGCATCCGAGACTATAGCAGCTGCGATTCGAACGCTCGAAATGCTCGATAATGCGAGTGAAGGTAAGGCTGTTTTCCTGGATGAGCAGGCGGGCCGGATGGCCCGCGTGTCCTCCGGCCGTCGTAGGACCGCGCAGCACACCCCTGGTATCAGGGTTGCTGATCGCAACGTAGACTCCATCGCGCCCCATGGTCCCCGAGCAGGAGTACCAGTGGTCTTTCAGCTGGCGGGCTTAGAGCATAAGCCCGGCGTGCGGTTTGCTGAGCAGCCATCGGACGCCTGGCAGATCGGGCAGCGCATTCCCGTCAAGAAGTGGGTTTTCGGACAACAGAACAAACTACTCCCGGCAAAGGCAAACGTGCGCGCTCTGGCGAAGTTCATGTTGGACGACAGCGCAGATCTCCGGCTCCCTCAGGTCGCTGCGAGAGTGGCGGAAGAGGCAGCTGACTTGAGAAGTTATCTCCAGTGGCTAGATACGCAACAGGCACGTACTCGAGGTACAGCGCTGGCAACCGCCTTCCCGAGTAACGACCGAGGCGAAGAGAAGGGGCGTGTGCGGTACGCAGGGCAGTTTGTGGCCAGCTTGAATGCAAAGGGAGACGTCTCGGGGCTCTTGGTCGCCCTCAAACTGATCAATGTTGAGCGAGTGAAAGATGACTTTTGTATCAGACTTACGGACGTTGGTTGGGATTTTGCGGCAAAACCTAATCCGGTCCTTGATGGCCAGATGCGTCGAGATGAGGATCGCTTCTCTGACGAGGAGGTCCAGCTGCTTCTCGCCCACATCGCCACTTCCGTGCCAGCGGAAGCATATGCTCACTTTGCTGTCCTCAACTCAATACGCGAAGGCAACATAACCCCGCGAGCCTTGGATGACTCTCTTAGATGTTACGATGACCACACCGAAGAGGCCGAAATCACGCGCCAGTACCTGAGCACGCAGCGCTCGGGTGTTGTATCCAGAGCATACGATCTAGCCCTGTTGCAGCGGATCCGGAGCGGCGTGAAGGTGTGCTACGAAATCACTGATCGAGGAAATATGTTTCTAGACCGTTTGAGTGCAACCATGGGACAGTGAAATGAGGTTGAGATATGGCGAGTGAGGAAAGCCTCAAAAACCCTGACGTTATTGTTTACACGCTAGCACTGCTGGGCGGTGCGCAGAGGACGGTGCATACCGAAGAGCTTGCCGTCAAAGCTTACGAACTGGCGCCAAGTCAATTCTCCTGGACACTGCCTGCTTACCGTGAGCGAGACTGGCCTGATAAAGAGGTGGCTAGGCTAGCCTTGACCGACGCGAGGAAGGAGGAAAATGGTGCCTTAGTGGAGGGGGCTGCGGCACGCGAAATCGCAAAGGATGGATGGCGCCTGACCCCTAACGGAGCTAGATGGCTCAGCGAAAACGGGGAACGCATACAGAGCATGCTGGGGTGTAATCAGCCGCGCGTTCCCAAGAATGAAAGACGAAGGTTCTTGACGCATATCAAGAAGCAGGCTTTGTTCAAGCGTTTCGCGAGAGCGGGATCCGTAGCAGAGGCTACCCAATTCGAGTTTGCGGAACTTCTGAATTGCAGTGCCGACGCGCCGGCGGATATTGTTGCCGCGAAATTCACCCGAATGCGAACGACTGCGGAGCTGGTCAAGGACGAGCACATCATCCGCTTTCTGAATGCGTGTGCAGAGAAGTTCGGCCAATCCTTGTGCGCCAAAGAGCGCGAGATGGAGGGAGAGGAGGAGACGCGGTGAAAATCGTCAAAGGATCGCCAATAAAGGTAGAGCCTCACCCGATCATCTATGCCAGGTCGATGGATAGATCGATGAAGGATGCGATAGATGCGTTGGTGGAGCTGATAACGAACGCCGACGACAGTTACGGGCGCTTATATCGCAAAGCCAAGCGCAAAAGCGACGGTGGGAAAATTGTTGTAACGCGAATCGAGAAGCGGGGCGATCCATCGATACTAGTCGTGCAAGACAGGGCCGAAGGCATGACCCTCGCCCGCATGGTGGAGGTACTCCAGAGACCGGGCAGCGCGACGGCATCTTCCGGTGACCGTGGCTGCATGGGCAGGGGGGCAAAGGATTGCAGCAAGTTTGGGGACATGGTTTTTGAATCGATCGTTGATGACCGCTACTACAGATGCCGCCTTACTCGCCACGCTGGGCAGATCATCCCTGAGACCCACACCAAGGGCCAGACCGCAGACGATAAGATGCGACAAAGGTTGGGAATCAGAAGACGAGAAAACGGGACGGTCGTAACACTGCTCCTGCTTGGTGCCCCTCTTCGGCGGGCCGACCGCCTGCAGCAGCAACTAGCTTCTCACTTTGCCCTGCGCGACATCGTAGCGAAGAACGCTCCGGGCGAGCTCCTGGTCATAGACGAAAACTCCGGGAAGACCTTGGAGGTGACCTACTACCTCCCGGAAGGAGAGCATATTTGTGTTGGCGAGCCATACGATGTACCTGGGTATCCTCATGCTGACGCAAGACTTACCATCTACCGCGTGGAGCAGCCTTTTGATGAAGCTGACAGCACTCGCTTTCGCCAGGACGGCCTTGTTATCAAAGGTATGCGCGCAATTCACGAGTGCAGCATGCTTATCCCTGAACTCGAGAGACAGCCACACAGATTGCGGTATTTCGGTCGGATCGAGTCTGCAGAAATTGACCGGCTCGTTGCGCAGTGGCGGGAGTACTATGATAGAGGACGTCTCTCTGAACTCCCGTCCGAGAACCCGTGCTTCCTACTGGACCAGGAGCGCCAATACGGGCTGAGTAGAGATCACCCATTTACCCAGATGCTAATTCAATATCCTTCTGAGAGGTTACGAGCTCTTATTTCCAGGGACAAAGAGAGGGACAGACGCGAAAGGCGCGAGATCGGAAATGAGGAAACGCAAAAACGTTTGAACCGCTTGGCGAGATTCGCCAGCCGGTTCATGACCGAAAAGCTGGACGAAGCTGAGGAAACCGTGAACGGGGACTGGGTTGATCGGAACGGCTGGGCTAAGAAGGGAGTCATGATCGTCCCGAGTGGAGGCACTGTCGCGGTCGGCGAGGAGAAGCAGTTCTACGTGTATGCGAAACGGTCTCTAGTGAACAAACCGCACCCGTCGTTCGTTGTACTACCTCAGGGGCCGGAGATAGAGACCCTCGGACGCCAGCCCTTTGTTTTCGTTCCGGACGAAAGAAGAGAGGAGCGCCTACGGGGGGGCTTCCGGATTCGCGGCAAGGAGGCCACACCTGCTTCAGGCGTCAAAGTAGCTTGCGCCGATCTCGAGCCGATTGACGTCCCTTTGGAAGTCCTGGAGAACACAATGGAAGACCGGGACTTCGTGGCGCCGCTCGAATTTGAACGAAGGGAATACCGCGTGCGGGCGGGCGGGAGAAGGTTGCTCCGGCTGTTCGCGAAGTACCCTGACGTTGTCTGCGAGCAAGCCCGAGTCAAAGTGCATTCGGAAGATCAGGGAAAGGTTGCCATAATAGGCCAGTGCGTTGTGGCTCCTGTGTCGGGTACCAATTATGCAGAGGGTAGCATCAGAGTTGAGGGTAGAACCCTTAGATCTAAGGCCGCCATAGCCGCGGAGCTCAACGGGCGGCGCGCTGAAGCACTCGTGCGAGTAGTCCAGAAGCCTGAAGATCCGCGGATCGCTATAGATATAAAGCTCGTCGACGAGGCACTAGGGCCGACTAGGTCCAAATGGCGCGATGATCTTGGGAAGCCCAATCTTCTGCATATAAACGGCTTGCATGAGTCTTTGCGTCGGTATCTTGGGAAACCAGAAGGTGCTCCAGCCGTGTTCCCCGGGGAGAACTCGCCTCTCTACTTCGTTCTCCTGGCGGAGATCGTCGCAGAGGCTGTCTGTCACAAGTCGATGCTAGAGGAAGCAAAGCAGAACTCTGCGGAATTCGACGACCTCATGTTGGCGGCAGACCCCCGGGAGATCCTCGATACGTCAAGGGCTATGTACACGCGAAGGTTCAAAGAGTTCATCGTACGAGCGCATGCTGAAATGGTTAAGCAGACCGAGGCAGTTCAGTTCATCCCAGATAACGATTGAACGTAATACGGGGACCGTAATACGGGGATGCCAAGCCGAAAACGCGGTGAAATGCTTATGGTGTCCGTTGAAATCCAACAACGGACGAACTGAGTCGTAGGATCGGAGGGATGATGTCAAAGAACAGGGTTGCGATAGCAGTTGTGGGTTTGGTTTGTCTGTGCTCGTGTGCGACGGAAAGAAGCATGCAGGGGGTGGCCGGTGTTGGCAGCGGGCCGAGCAGGTACGATGTCGTGTGGGATTCGCCGAGCAAGGACGCGGCCGGTTCGATGCCGTTGGGCAACGGCGATATTGGCCTCAACGCGTGGGTCGAAGAGAACGGCGACCTGGCGTTCTACATTTCCAAGACCGACAGTTGGGGCGACAACGGGCGTCTGTTGAAAGTCGGCAAGGTGCGTGTCAAGCTGAGCCCGGCTCCGTTGAATTCGCGGACAGCGTTCATGCAGAAGCTGAGTCTGGTCGACGCGACGATGAACGTCCGGTACGGCGAAGGCGACTCGGCAACCGATCTGCGGTTATGGGTCGATGCCAACCATCCGATAGTCCACGTTGAAGTTAGCGCGGCGCGGCCAGTCGAGGCAGTGGCGTCGATCGAGTTGTGGCGGACGGAACCGCACGTGCTGCCGAGCATCGAGGTCAGCGACGTGATGTTGGAACGTTCGACGCCGGGCCAGCAGCATGCGCCGACCGTGGTCGAGCCGGATACCGTACTGAAAGGCCAGACCGGCCGTATTGGCTGGTACCATCACAACGTGAAATCCGTCGGCCCGGCGCTGATGGCCAAGATCCAGGGTCTAAGCGATTTCGACCGACCGGATCCGCTGCTCCATCGCACGTTCGGCGCGGTAATCAAGACCGAACACGGTCAGCGGCTCGACGACCTGCACCTGCGATCGCCGAACTCGACGACGCATCGCTTCAGCATCTGCGTGCTGACGAAACACCCGTCTGCACCCGAGAAGTGGTTGCAGGCCGTGGACGAAACCATTGCGGCCGTTGAGAGAACACCCTTCGAGGAACGGCGCGAAGCGCACGAACGGTGGTGGAGGGACTTCTGGGATCGGAGCTGGATCCACGTCACGGCGGACGACGATAGCGCGTACACGGTCAGCCGCGCTTACGCTCTGCAACGGTTCATCAACGCCTGCGCAGGACGCGGCAGGTATCCGATAAAGTTCAACGGGTCGCTGTTCACGGTGCCCTGGCCGGATACGCCGGGCGATGCCGACTACCGTCGCTGGGGTCCCGGTTACTGGTGGCAGAACACGCGGCTGCCCTATATCAGCATGTGCACGTCGGGCGACTTCGACCTGATGGAGCCGCTGTTCCGCATGTACGGTCGTGACCTGATGCCTCTGTTCCGGTACCGGACACGCCTTTATCTTGGACACGAGGGTGTCTTCATACCGGAATGCATCATGTTCTGGGGCGACGTGTTCAGCGACACGTACGGTTGGACGCCGTTCGAGCAGCGAACCGATAAACTCCAGGTGGGCGGCTGGCACAAATGGGAGTGGGTGTCCGGTCCGGAACTGGCCTTCATGATGTTGGACCGGTACGAGCACACGCTCGACGAGTCGTTCCTTCGGGAAACGGTTCTCCCGACGGCGCACGAGATCCTGACGTTCTTCGATCAACATTACAAGACCGACCAGACCGGCAAGCTGGTCATGCACCCTTCGCAAGCGGTCGAGACATGGTGGGACTGCACCAACCCCATGCCGGAACTTGCAGGTCTACACGCTGTGACCGATCGGCTGCTTTCATTGCCGGAAGAAGTCACCGCCGCGGAACAGCGGGCGTTCTGGACCGCGCTGAAGAAGAAGTTGCCCGACCTGCCCACACGCGAAGTCAAAGGCACGCGGATGCTCGCGCCGGCGGAGCGGTTCGCCGACAAGAAAAACTCGGAAAACCCCGAACTCTATGCCGTGTTCCCGTTTCGCCTGATCGCCGTCGGCAGACCGGACATAGAGCTGGGGATCGAAGCGCTCAACCATCGGTGGGACAAGGGCAACTTCGGCTGGCGACACGACGATATTTTCATGGCGTACCTAGGGCTGGCCGATCCAGCCCGCACCTACGTCACGGGCCGAGCCAAGAAGAAACACGCCGACTCGCGTTTCCCGGCCTTCTGGGGCCCCAACTACGATTGGATCCCCGACCAGGACCATGGGAGCATACTGCTTAAGAGTCTCCAGGCTATGATCATGCAGACCGACGGCCGGAAGATCTACCTGATGCCGGCATGGCCCAAGGACTGGAACGCTGATTTCAAACTCAACGCGCCGCACCGGACCGTCGTGAGCGGTACGGTTAGGAACGGACGGCTAATTCACCTTGAAGTCGTGCCGTCGCATCGCCGCGAAGACGTTATCGTGATGCAAGCGCAGTGAAGGAGCCCAAGACACAAACAGAGCCAACCATCTCTTCGACCGGAGGCGGACACTGGCGCCGCTCCAGTGCATCGTTGCATCGCAGGATGGTTCAATGCGAATTGCCTGACGTTCACGTTATGAACAAACCCAATTTCGATCCCGCTCTACTCTTGCAATGGGAAACGATGCAGACGGCGGCTTTTGTCGATTATTGGCATTGACGACATCAGCAAGAATGACTACAATGACCGACGAGGGACCTGCGGCGGTCACAGGTTGCCTCATAGGGGAAATGTCCGTCAAGAGCGACAGGAGACGAGAGCCATCACGTCCCTGCAAAGGAGACAAAATGACAAGTCCAGAGGAATCGGGCAAGAGCCGCGGAACAACACGGCGTGATTTCTTGAAGCGTTCGACTGTGGTGGCGTCCGCTATTGCATCGGCGTGCCCCACCGTCGCGACCACCGCACATGTCGCCGGCAGCGATGTCATCCGCGTCGGGATGATCGGCTGCGGGGGACGGAACACGGGCGCTGCCGTGGAGGCGTTGACTGCGGATCCCGGCGCCCGACTCGTGGCGATGTGCGACATATTCATGGACCGCGTCAAGTCCCGGCGTAAGAGACTGAGAGCGCAGATGAAGGGTCAGGTCACCGTCGACGACGACCACTGTTTTGCTGGCTTCGATGGCTACAAGCATGTCATCGAAGCGTCGGATGTTGTGCTGATTGCCAACGCGGCGAAATTCCACCGCTTCATTCGATGACCGCGCTCGAGGCCGGCAAGCACGTCTTTGTCGAGAAACCGCACGGCATCGACCCCCGCGGCATCAAACTGATGCGACGTGCGGCCGAGGTGGCGAAGAAGAATGGGTTGTGCCTGGTTTCAGGGCTTCAAAGCCGATACCACGCCGGATTCGCCGAGACTGTTCAACGGATTCACGACGGCGCCATCGGCGATGTGATCAGCATCGAGGAGAATTTCCTCCGTGCGCCGTACGTGGTCATTGACCGCGCACCCGGGCTGTCCGAACTCTTGTGGCAATGCAGCACGCAGTATCATTTCCGCTGGCTCTCCGGAGACGACGTGCCGCAGTCGCTGGTGCACAACCTGGACCGCGCCAGTTGGGTCTTGCACGACGCCGCTCCCGCCAAATGCCACGGCTTGGCCGGGCGATCCTCGATGACGGAGCCGATCTACGGCGACGTCTTCGATCACCACTCGGTCGTGTACGAATTCGACAGCGGTGTGCGGATCTATGCTTTCTGCCGGACAACCAAAGGGTGCTACAACGATTCTTCCAGCACCGTACTGGGCAGCAAGGGCACGGCATCCATCACGCGCAGCCAGATCTGGGGTGAGAACGCCTGGCGTTGGGAAGGAAAGTGCAATCCCTATCAGACTGAGCATAACGTGCTCTTCAAGGCGATCCGGTCGGGCGAGCCTGTCAACAACGGCGACTACATGGCCCGCAGCACAATGATCACCGTCATGGGACAACTCTCCTGCTACACCGGCGAAGAGATCACCTGGGAGCGGGTCAACAAGTCCGACTTCGCCTATCCGCCCAGGCCCGAGGATTGCCATGACGGCATGGAGCCACCGGTTGTCCCCGGTGCAAACGGCAGCTATCCCGTGCCCAAACCAGGCTATACAAGATTGCTCGAAGCCTGAGGTCGGGACGGACCCTCAGCGCGATTGCCCGATCTGCGGCGAGCGAAACGGCTGGCGGCGCGCCGCGTGCAGGTTCAGCATGGTCGGACGGTGGTAGTCGGCAAGAAGGTAGCGCAAATCGGTGAAGTGGACGCGGGGCGGACATCCCCGGGAAGCGGTGTCTGCAACGACGCTGTTGGAGACAATCTGATGAAGGACCCACGATCTTTGCTTGTGTTGCTGGTGCTGTGTGCGGCGGTGGTGCTGCAGACGGTTCCGGCACTGGCCGAATCGGCCTCAGAACAAGAGGGTACTGCCAGGAAACGAGTGCTGATCGTGACCGGCATGGATATTCCCGATCACAAGTGGCGGGAAACGGCGCCAGTTCTTGCGGAAGGTCTCAGACAGGACGCGCGGTTCGATGTGCGCGTGGTCGAGGACCCGAGGTTCCTCGCCTCGCCGGAACTCGATACGTACGACGCCGTCGTGTTGCATTTCATGGATTGGGAGCAGCCGGACCCCGGCCCGGAAGCGCGTGCGGGTCTGCAGGCGTTTGTCGAGAACGGCGGCGGCATGACGGTGGTCCATTTCGCGTGCGGGGCGTTCCAGGAATGGCCCGAGTTCCGCAACCTGGCCGGACGCGCGTGGGACCCGGAACTGCGCGGCCATGATCCATACGGCGCGTTCCGCGTAGACATCGTCGCCCCCGATCATCCGATTACGAAAGGGATGCCGTCGTTCGAGACCGTCGACGAGTTGTACACCTGCCTGGCGGGCGACCGTCCGGTCGAGATACTGGCCACGGCCCGATCGAAAGTCGACGACAAAGACTACCCGATGGCGTTCGTGTTCCCGTACGGGAAGGGACGTGTGTTTCACAGTCCGTTGGGCCACGATGTCCAGGCGTACCAGAACGCCGAGGCGATGGAACTGATTCGGCGAGGATGTGCCTGGACGGCCGGGCTCGAACCCGTCACGGATTCACGGAAGATCGTGTTCATCGCTGGAACACCGAGCCATGCCAAAGGCGAGCACGATTGGGACAAGGACGCAACGCTGTTGAAGGAGTCTCTGGACGCATCTCCGAACGCGGGGACCTTCGAAACAAGCATCCACTTCGATGGCTGGCCCAAAGACCCTGATGCACTGGCCGGCGCCGATGCCGTTGTGCTGCTTTCCGACGGCCTCGAGGGGCATCCGCTTGCGCAACCGGCACGTCTCGAACAGATGCGGACGTTGGTTGAAGACGGTTGCGGATTGGTCTGTATTCACTACGCCGTGGCGGCGGCGCCCGGCGCGGAACCCGAGTTCCTCGAGTGGATAGGCGGGTACTGGGAAAAGGGCTATTCCATGAACCCCATGAACACCACAGAAGTCTTTCCTGGTGCGCCTGAACATCCGATTTGCCGAGGTTGGAAACCTTTCACCGCACGCGACGAGTTCTACTTCCGCATCCGGTTCCGCGAAAATGACGACCGTCTCGTGCCTATCGCAACGGCCATGCTGCCCAAAGACGCGCCGGCCAAGGAGACTATCGCCTGGGCCGTCGAACGCAAGGACGGCGGGCGAGGGTTCGGATTCACCGGCGCACATTTCCACAAGAACTGGCGCATCGAGCCGTTCCGAAAGATGGTGCTCAACGCGATCGTCTGGGCCGCCCGCGCCGCCGTGCCCGAAGACGGCGTCGAATCCGTGGTAGAATAGCATAGGCAGTTTTGGCATGCTTCTGTCCCTCCCGAAAACTCGTACTTCTTTCGCCTCAATGATTTACAGCTTGGCCCGCAAGCGCGTAGAATTCTGGATCCCACTTATATGGACGGTCATGTGGAGTTCGTGAAGTATCCGAGTACAGATTCCCCGGTGACCCCTGAGTGTGCAGAGATCTTCAGGATAGGTGCTGAACTGGGCTGAGCCGCGCTGGGAATGTTGAGCAACCCACAGCCTGTGAACGACCCACGTGGGGGGACGCCGGAATGCGTCCCCCCATGGTTTTATTCGGGATGAGCGTGTGCATCTCAAGAAGGTAGAGCGGGCGTCCCGCCCGCCATCTCGAACCGCCCCGGGCAGTACCGCCTTTCTACCCCGACACGTTGAACTCGACGGTCTCGCCGACAGCCGGCGGAGTGAAAGGTGTATAGCGGAGCCGCTCAATCTGCGTCCAATAGTAAGTCGGGTCCTCGAGCGGCACACGGAAACGGTAGTTCACCTCCTGCGGCCGGCCAATATCGTCCACCTTCAACACCTCGACGGTCATTTCCGGAAGCTCGACGCGATCGCCCACCGCGAACGGCTCCGTGTCGTCGCGAAATATCAGCCACGGGAAACCGCCTTCAGGAACGAAATGCAGCGTACGCTCGTCCGTCCTTGTCACACGCGTCGGCGCGGGACGCAGCCCAATCGGTGACAGCACGTACATATGTGCCGGCACAGGTTTCTCGTCGATCGCCAGCTTGATACCGGTGTACGCTGTCAGAAAGGTGTTCGGCGAATTGATCAGCACGACTGTTCTGGTCGCGATATCGTCGGGAAACGTCGCGGAATCAATAAGGCGATTTACAACTTTTGCCGCGCCTGCCATTCCAACCAAAGTGCCAGCCAGAATTACCGGCGCGACGATCAGATGCAGAACCAGCATAACGGAACATACCGCACGAGCGTATCGTCCGGCGGAGAAAGCTGCGGCCCGCACCATCACGATGAAATGCGCCAGCACGCCCGCCGCGCCGATACCCGCCAACAGCAGATGGCGGTTCATGGGAACGCTCGCGCAGATCGGCACCACTGCCAGCAGCATACCCAGGAACCAGAACCGGGCTTCCGCCGATTGACGCAACACCGGTCGAAACGCAACAAATAGGGCCACCAGAATCGCCACAGCAACGAGCCAGTAAACAGCCTGCGCCTTGAACGGAAGAAACGTGAACGGCTCAGACGGGGTGTTCGCCCACTGGCCAAGAAGAAGTATCGGTGCACGCTGGAACAGTGCCGCCAGGAACCCGAGCGGGCTCGACGCGGGGTCGATGTAAAGCGCCGTGCTTCCGACGCCAAAACCCATCGCGCTATAGTACGCGCGCCATACAACCACCAGCAGCGCGTAAGGGACGAGGCTAAGTGCACGGGATTTCGGCGGGGACTTGTCGATGAACACCGCGTACGAGAACAGGTACGCCGTCGCCGCGACACCGTTTTCGTTCGAGTGCACCCCGAGCGCCAGTGCGATCAGCGCCGGGAGGAGCGCCCACCTCTTGCCGTCGCGCCGCCACACGTCGTGCATCAGGAGGCACACCACGCCCCAGAACACCGTCAGTGTGCCGTTACGGTTTGCGATCCAACCCATCGGAAACGCGTGCGCTTCGTCAACGGCAAACAACAGCGCGGCCAATCCGGCCGCCCACGCCGTACCGCCAATCCGCCGGTACAACACCGCCACCGCCGCGATGAGCGCGGAAAACCATAACAGATTGTGAAGGTGCATCAAGAACGGCGTGTCCGGCCACAACAGGTAATCCACCCAGTGTGTCACAACAGTAGCGGGCCGCCAGAAATTCGCCACGACATTCCCGCTGGTCCACCACGGGTAAACGCCCATCTCCATCGCCCATCGTGTGGTATCGGGATCGCCCGTCGCAAAAGAGAACATCTGCATCGGTGAACGGAAAAGCCGCTCGATGCCCGGCACGTCCATGAACGCCAGCCGGTGTGCATAGTCATCGACGAAAAATCCCATCCACAACGCCGGCAGACCAAGGATCAGTCCGAGAACCGCCATCTTGAGAGGAACTCTCGGCCCTCTCAACCACCGCTCTAACCTACCCACTGGTCCCTCTCCTGTTCTAGAAAAAGGGTGCAGACACGTCTCCGGCCTCGCTGCGACCCGACGAGCTAAGGTAGGGGCAGACCCGCGTGTCTGCCCGTCAACCCCGGGCGAACACACAGGTTCGCCCCTACGCCACCCATTTTCTTTAAAAGCGCTTCAAGCAGGATTCCGCGCTCCAGGCTAGCATAAAACCATCAAAAAATCGACTGCCTCCGTCCCCCAATTCTCAAGGTTGCGGTTGAAATCTACTGCGAAAAGGGGTAAGTTACGGAGGGTTGTCGTGCGGCTGACGTATTGCTCATGTGCGCGGTCCGCTGCGTTCCAGGGGCAGGCTTTTTCGTGGAGGGTGACGCCATGGCGGAGAACAGAGGGCTTCTCGAAGGTATCAAGGTGGTCGAAGCCGCCACGATGGTGTTTGTACCGTCGACGGCGGCGGTGATGGCCGATTTCGGTGCTGACGTCATCAAGGTGGAAGAACCGGGCATCGGCGATATACATCGTTACGGTCATCAGCTCCCCGGTATGCCGGAGTCGGAGATCCCTTACTGTTTCCACGTTGACAATCGGAACAAGAAGAGCATCGTGTTGAACCTCAAGGAAGAGGCCGGCCGGGAGATTTTGCGCAAGCTCATCGCCGAGGCCGACGTGTTCCTCACCAGCTACCGTTCGGCAGCGTTGAAGAAACTCAAGTTGACTTACGAGGATTTGCAGCCGCTGAACCCTCGCCTGATTTATGCGTACGGATCAGGGTACGGCGAGACCGGTAGCGAGGCGGACAAACCGGGCTACGATATGGTGTGCTACTGGTCGCGGTCCGGTATCGAGAGCCAGGTGTTTCCCTTGACGGACTGGCTCGGTCCGATACCATACGGTGCTGGAGACCATCCCAGCGGCATCACGCTTCTTACCGCTATCATGCTTGCCCTTTTCGACCGCGAGAAAACCGGCCGGGGCACGAAGGTCTCCACGTCACTTCTGGCCTGCGGCGCGTGGGCCAACTCGACAATGATCCAGGCAGAGCTGTGCGGCGCGGAATTCCACGGCAAAGTACCGCGCGAACAGTCTTACAATTTCACGTACATATACTACATGCCTCGGGACGGGCGTGTGTTCAAACTCAACATCCACGATCACGAGAAGGGTTGGGCGCCCTTCTGCCGGGCGGTCGGACGGCCTGATCTGATCGACGACCTTCGGTTCGCGACGATAGACGTCCGCGTGAAGCACATGTCCGAGCTGATCGCGATTTTCGACGAGGAGATCGTCAAACACGACCTGGCGCATTGGCGTAAGGCGTTCGAGGAGCATGACATCCCGTACACGCCTCTTCCGGACTATCAGGAGATCGGGCGCGACCCGCAGATGGCGGCGATCAGCGCGTTTGTCGAGGGTGAGCATCCGCGGTTCGGGCGGTTTCGCACGGTCAACAGCCCGATGGACATCCAAGGGGCGGAGAAGGTGACGCCCGGACCCGCTCCCGAACTCGGCGAACACACAACGGAGGTGCTCGCCCAGCTCCGTTATACGCAAGAGCAGATTCAGGAACTTCTCAACCAAGGGGCGGCCGTGCAGTACGGAGCGACCTGACATGTCCGTTGGTTGGGAGAAGTGAACATCGCACACTTGTTGCGTAGACGGTGCGGACGTGTGCGGGAGAGATATCTCTGGACTTTTTGAGACGAGACATTGTATTCATGTGGGAGACGTAGTACGTGTCTGTGTATCGGTTGGGGTGATCGAAGAATAAGGCGAACCATCATGAACAGAAAGATGCTGTCGTTGGTCGTGTTGGTGGGTGTGCTCGTGTGCACCTGTTGGGCTTTTGCGCAGGATGCCAAGATTATCAAGCTTCCAGAGCCGAGAATGGACGGTGGTAAACCGCTGATGGAGGCGTTGAAAGAGAGGCAGACGATCCGCTCGTTCAGCGCAGAGAAGCTTCCGGACCAGGTGCTCTCAAACCTTCTCTGGGCGGCGTGGGGAGTGAACCGGCCGGAGTCGGGCAAGCGTACAGCGCCATCTGCCCACAACGCGCAGGAGATAGATATATACGTCGCCACAGCGGACAGTCTCCACCTTTTCGATGCGAAAGAACACACGTTGAAACTGGTTCTCGAAGAAGATGTCCGGGATAAGACCGGTAAGCAGCCCTTTGTGAAGGAGGCGGCCGTTAACCTCATTTACGTGGCGGATTTCGCGAAGATGCGCGGGTCGGAAGATGCCAGAACGTTCTATTCAGCCGCCGACACCGGTTTCATCAGCCAGAACGTCTACCTGTTCTGCGCTTCGGAGGGTTTGGGGACAGTCGTGCGCGGGTTGGGCAACACGAAAGCTCTGGCGAAGGCGATGGGGCTCCGACCCGACCAGAAGGTCATTCTCGCACAATCGGTGGGTTACCCGAAAAAGTAGTCGTCGCGCCACCCGATGTTTTCGGGGCGGTATAAGGTAATTCGCGAAGGGTAGCGCTGGACATTTTGCAGGGAAACGTTGTATTAATGTGCGGTATGTGAAACGTGGCTGTGAGTTGGCTGGGGTGATCGTCAGCAAGAGGGTACTGTCATGAAAAAGAACGTGTTGTCGTTGGCCGTGCTGGTGAGTGTTCTCGTTTGCGCATCCTTGTGTCTCGCGCAAGATACCAAAACTGTAAAGCTTCCAGACCCGAAAATGGAAGGCGGCAAACCGCTCATGGAAGTGTTGAAGGAAAGGAAGACCATCCGCTCATTCACCACCGAGAAACTGTCCGATCAGGTGCTCTCAAACCTGCTCTGGGCGGCGTGGGGCGTGAACCGTCCCGACGGCAGGCGCACCGCGCCGTCTGCCAGCAACATGCAGGAGATAGATATCTACGTTGCCAAAGAGGACGGTCTGTACCTGTTCGATGCGAAGGAGCACGCGCTCAGACTCGTTCTTGAAGAAGATTTCAGGGAGAAAACCGGTACACAGAAGTTTGTCAAGGACGTGCCCGTGAACCTCATCTACGTGGCCGATTTCGCGAAGATGAAAGGGCCAGAAAAGATCAAGGAGTTCTATTCGGCAGCCGACACCGGTTTCATAAGCCAGAACGTCTACCTGTTCTGCGCCTCCGAAGGGTTGGGGACGGTGGTGCGCGGGTTGGTCAACAGGCAGGCGCTGGGAGAGGCGATGAAGCTGGGGCCCGACCAGAGGGTCATCCTGTCACAATCGGTGGGATACCCGAAAAAGTAACCGTGGCGGTAATCTAGCGTACAGAACCACGATACTATACGCCGGGAGATGTCAAATGATCATTGCGTCTGAAGATGTAATAAAACTCCTCTTAGCGATCCTGATCGGCGGTGTCATCGGTGCGGAACGCGAGTTTCGTGACAAGGCCGCGGGTTTCCGCACGATCATATTCATCTGTGTCGGCGCGGCATTGTTCACCATATTCTCGCAGAAACTTGGCGGCAGAGATGACCCGGTACGGATTGCCGCGAACATAGTCAGCGGTGTCGGGTTTCTCGGGGCAGGGGCCATCCTGCGCGGTACCGGCAGGGTGATGGGACTGACGACAGCGGCCACTATATGGCTTGCGGCAGCGTTGGGAATGGGCATCGGCGGAGGTCACTTCGCCGTCTCCGGGGCGGGCGCTGTGGCTATACTGATAGTCCTGTGGGTCTTTCCAAAAATCGAGGGGTGGATAGACCGCGTCCGTGATGCGCGAACCTACGAGATCGTGACCCCCGTCAACGAGAACAAGTTCGAGGAGTTGAAAGCCACGTTTCTTGAGTGCGGCCTGCGATTGAGGCGACCCAAGCGGACCAAGTCCGGTTCCGACATGATCTGCAAGATATACGCTTACGGGACCCCTGAAGGACATGATAAGCTTGTGAAGAAGCTCTTTGCAGACCATGATGTGAAAGAGTTCAAGACCTAGACGTGCCCCGCGCCGTCTGTAGAGACGTCCCGGTGGGGCGGTTTCTCTGAGCAAAGCGAAGAATACAGTGTAGGGGCGGTTCGCGAACCGCCCGCGCAGTTGCGCAGCAATTCTCACCCTTCTGGTAGAGACGCGCCGGTGGGGCGTCTCGCAGATATGCTGCCGAGCCTGGAGGCTATGGCCAGAGCCTGGACAGCGCTCTACTTTCGTTTTGTCAAAGCCCCGCTGGACAACCGCTCTTCCAAGAAGATCTCGTGCCGATCGAACTCGAACCAGATGTCAAAACACCGGTCCTCGATCTCGTGAAAGTACGCCGGGGTAAGACGGCCGTGCTTTTCCGACGCCGTCTTGATAATCGCCTCGACCTTGTTCTCGTACTCCGGCTTCAGCGACAGCCGGACCTTGCGGCCCTCGTACTCGAACGTGGCGGCAACGCGCGGGTCAGTCATCTCCGGCACGTCAATCAGCTTCTGGGCGAGCGTGCTACCGAGCGATGCCTGAAGACCGTCAACTGCACATGATACCGGCGGCTCAACACCGGTCTCAACCGTGACGTGCACTGCTCGAGTCGGCGCACCGAGCAACTCCCTCGCACGCACCCCCATTTTCGCTCCCACCACGTTGTAGATGCCCGTATGCTGATGTAACTCGTGTGTCAGCACGACCGCAGCCCACTCTTCCTGCCCGTACTTCTCCACGATGCCTCTGCGTAACAGTTCCGCGGCCTCCGGCTTGTACCACTCGGGTTTGAGGGGAAACCGTTTCAGCACGGCAAGAGGCCGTTCGCCGGGCGAAGCCGACACCTCGTGCGACACCGGCTCGTCGGCCACCCCAAACTCGGCGGTTACACACGCAACAATCACCACAACTGCAGCTATGAACACGAGTTGTCCCATTTCGACTTCCTCCCCCGGAACTAACCGAGCCCGTAATGACTTATCTGTCGGCCGAGACCAATATCCTCGTTCGTCACCGGGAACCTGCCCGGGTACCTGAGAAATTCCACGTGGCCGTCCATGTAAAGCACGTTGCAGCCACCGGGTATATGGTTGAAGATGACCCCGCCGCCGGTATCCACCGACATCGTGGGATTACCGTACGTGTCGAACATCACCGGTATCGAACTTTGGGCGACGGCGGAACCAGCCGGGTTGTTTATATCGGTTATCGCGAACCGTTCGATACCTTCCCGCAACCTCATCGCCGTATTGCCGCCACCGAATCCGACACCCAACCGAGATGTCCACGGCAGCTTGTCCACAAGATCCATGTCGCCGTCCCAGTTTTTCAGCGTGACCGGCATCATCAACGGATTCACACCGACAATTGTGCTCGGGGGTATCGAACCTTCCTCAGGCCTTGTTCCGGTACCGTTCCACACTCCGTAGAACTCCTCTATGTTGGTCATGGCGAAACCGTGATACCAGTACGATCGACCCAGCCAGGCAGCGCGGAAATAGCGCTCGCTCAGACGGTCGCCTGCAGCCAGAGCGGCTTCCAGATGATCCTCGATTCTGCCGTCCGGCAGCCGCCCTTCAACGTACCCGCCTGTAGCGTCCGCGTTCGAATCCGACGGACAGATCGCTACCTTCAGCTCGCTCAAATACTCCGGGTAGACTGCGCCCGGCTCGGGCGCAGCGAAGATAGGGACGCCGCCGGGATTCGCATAAGGCGCCATCTGCGGGAACCTCCCGTTCCACTCGTTGGCGTACATCTTGAACACCAAACCGAACTGTTTCAGGTTGTTCGCGCACGACGCACGACGGGCCGCCTCTCGAGCGCGAGCCAGCGCCGGCAGAAGTATCGCCGCCAGTATACCGATGATCGCTATCACAACCAGCAGTTCGATCAACGTGAACCCTTGACTCGGAGACCGCTTCTTCATCGTTACCCCTCCTCTCTGTGTCAAACTGAACTCCGCTAGTAGCACGATTCCTACAATCATGCTACCATGCCTTGCGCCTCGATGTCAACCCCCTTGAGAAAGTGCAGCCAGGAGGAATTCCGCAATCTGGCCGAGTTTCGGGTGCGAACCGTGGCGATACCCCACCGGCTGGACTAATAATTTGTCAGCACCCATTACATGTTCCGCAACAAGGTTGTCGGACGAACTCTGGGACATCGAGGCTACGTGCCCGTGCATTGAGTTTGCTTCCGGAGCGAAACGTAATGTATGCTGACTCCGGATTCACCATGGCGTGAGGCGTCTCGTGGAGGTCACATCCCGACGCGGCTCGCTCGTGAGGCCGCCTGGTTATTGGGGAGACTTGAGGTTTAACTATGATTGACGACATCTTCGAGATTATTTTCCTGGCCGGTTTGACTCTGGGATCGGGTATCCGTGCAAGGTATGGAGGAGGACATAGACGGAAAAGTAAGGCGGTTGAGCGGAAGGAAGGGCTGACGGTGTGGTTTCTCATGTCTCTGTGGGGATGCGCGCAGGTCGCCGGTATCATCTATGTGCTGACACATTGGTTGGACTTTGCGGATTATCGCCTGCCGACATGGGCCGGCTGGGTTGGCGCGCCTGTCTTCGCCGCCGCGTTGTGGCTGCTCTGGCGGTCGCACGCCGATCTAGGACGCAATTGGTCGCCGACACTGGAGATCAGTGAAAACCACGCGCTGGTCACTCATGGCGTATACCACCGCGTCCGGCACCCGATGTACACCGCGCATCTACTATGGGGAGTTGCCCAGGCACTGTTGCTACAGAACTGGATCGCTGGTCCACTGGCTCTGGCGATTTTTGTTCCCCTCTACCTGCTGCGTGTCCCGCGCGAAGAACAGCTGATGCTCGACCACTTTGGGGAAAAGTACCGTCTGTACACGAACCGCACCGGCCGGCTCGTTCCACGTCTGTGGAGCCGGTCGGACGGCATTTGACACGGGCGTCCAAGGGCTGTAGTATTTTACCGTTGCGATTGCGATGGGACGCTAGGTGCTTGCGCGGAATGGTGCGAACGTTATTCTACGCTGACGGGAGACGAAATGACGGACAGGGATTTCATGAATGTCGTAGCCAACGGCAAATCCGACATTGTGCAGATCTTCTTGAACGCGCTGGCTGAATTGGGAGCCGAATACTGCGTCATTGGCGGCCTGGGGGTGAACGCATATGTCGAGCCTGTGGTCAGTCTCGACCTTGACGTGGTCATCGCCACGGAGGATATTCAGAAAGTCTGCGGCGCTGTCGAGAAGGAGTTTGGCATCGAACGCTTCCCGCACAGCATAAACCTCACCAGCAGCCAATCGGACCTCAGGATACAATTGCAGACCGACCCGCGCTACCAGGACTTCATTCGCAATGCAACCGTACAAGAAGTATTAGGCTATCAGATGAGGGTGGCAACGCTCGAAGACGTGCTGCAGGGCAAGATCTGGGCATACTCCGATGAGCAGAGGCGGATGAGCAAGAGACAGAAAGATCTGGCTGACATCCTCCGCTTAGTCGAAGCGTACCCCGCACTCGAAAACAAACTGCCTGTTTCCGTCCGCGAGATGTTGAGGTAGCCGGCGCCTCTTCCCCCCCACCGCGCGAACACAGCGAAGACAGCAGGACAAATCATCATAACCTACCCTTCCCTTGTAGACGGCAGTTTATATATACTATGTATTGTTAATAACCCCACAAGAGCAGAGGCGGGAAGTCCCTGAGTCCGTCGATATCGGCTCGTGTCAGATGAGGCAGTGCAACGCCTGAGACGCTCGAAAGGAGGAGAGTATGAAACTGGGCGGGGATCTTCTGTTCGGATTGGTTCTGTGCGCAACGGCGGTGGTTGCCGCAACGCCTACGGTTTGGGCTGAACCTGTGGCGAACGTCTGGGTAAGTTCCGAGGATATGACGAAAACGATCTCGCCAGCCGAGCCTCTAACGTTCGGGCGAGACGATTCCTCGTCGCTGCCTGTTATCAACATCGACGCCGACAAGACGTATCAGTCCATACTCGGGCTCGGCTCGTCTTTCGAACCCACGACTTGTTTCAACCTGTCCAGACTTGATCCTGCAAAAAGGGAAAAGGTGATTGAGAACCTCGTCAACCCCGAGTCGGGTATAGGTATGAACCTGATGAGGATATGTATTGGGACGCCGGATTTCACCGGCGATCCCTGGTACTCCTACGACGATATGCCGCCCGGAGAGACCGATGTCAACCTGGAGCATTTCTCCATAGCGAAAGACAGGGACTATATCATTCCGGTGCTGAAAACCGCGCTCGCGAAGAATCCGGATCTGCTATTTGTTGCCTCCCCGTGGAGCCCGCCCGGTTGGATGACGAGCAGCGGTGACATGATCGGCGGATATCTCCTGCTCGAGTACTACAACGCCTACGCGAACTACTTCGTCAAGTTCGTCAAGGCGTACGAGAACGAAGGGATTCCCGTATACGCCGTTACCGTACAAAACGAGACCGGCGTGGACAGGCAGAGAGGTCCCAGAAAAATGCACTATCCATCGTGCCGCTACTCCGGCGAACAGGAGCGCGATTTTATCAAGAACTTTCTCGGTCCCGCGTTCGAAGAGAACGGCATTAGAACCAAGATCTGGTGTTACGACCACAACTTCAACGTCGAACGGTCCGGTGACGATCCCGGACTGCCTCATCCGAGGATTATACTCAGCGACCCGGAGGCCGCAAAGTACGTTGACGGCACGGCGTTCCACCATTACGCGGGAACGCCTGACGGTATGACCCTGTTCCACAACGAGTTCCCGAACAAGAATGTGTATTTCACCGAAGGGTCCGCGTTCCGCACGGAAGGCGCTATCCGCCTCGTCAGTTACCTCAGAAACTGGTCGCGAAGCTACAATGGGTGGGTCACGATGATAGATAATCACGGCAAGCCGAACAACGGACCGTTCACGGCCAGCAGAACGTGCATAACGCTCAACAGCGAGGAGCTGACCGTGAACTACCACTTCGACTACTACATGTACGGCCAGTTCATGAAGTTCGTGAAGCGTGGCGCTGTCAGGATACATTCGGACGAGGTGAAGGAGAAAACCGCTGTCCCCCCGTTCAGGAAAGCCACGAAACGAAGACGTGGTGGGCGTTCGGATAGGGAGGCGCAGAAGTTCGCTAACGTCGCGTTCAGGAATCCCGACGGCACGATAGTCCTTATCGCGGCGAACGCGGACGGTTCCGCAAAACAGTTCAAGATAGTGTGGAACGGTCTGACGATAGCACCGACATTGAACGGGAGATCGGTCGCAACTTACGTGTGGAACGCGAACTAGGACTTGTTGGTTATCCTGCTGATAGGCAACTACTGCACAGAAGGGACAAACTGGTGAGCATAATCAAGAGATTCGATCACGTTGCAATTGCGGTACGCAGCATCGACGAGGCAGTGGACTATTTCGTCGATAACCTCGGCGCGATAGAGAACCAGCCCAAAACGATCGGTATGGCCGACGAGTTTTACTGGGCGGATTTCATTCTCGGAGGCACAAAGATCGAGCTGGTCGAACCGATCGGCGATGGACCGATACAACAGTTCATCGAGACGCGCGGCGAAGGCCTCCACCATCTGTCCGTGGAAGTCCACGACATCAGGAAAGCGATCGAGCATCTCGAGTCGCGCGGCATACGCGTGGTCGATATCAGCATCGAAAATCCCGACGGATTCCAGTATGCGTACATCTCGCCGCGCAGCGCGTACGGCACCGTAATCCAGATATTTGAGATAACTCAGCCGAGGCTTGACTCTTCATCCGGCGAAGAGTAGACTTCAGCACGGAACGTCGGGTAAAAACCATTGTGTGAGCCCTTTTTGGGGCAAGCGAAAGGAGGAATTGCGACTATGAAAAGCTTGAGACGGGGCATCTTGCTGGCGGTGTTGGTTGTAGTAACGCTGTGCACGACTGCGGCCTGGGCGGTCGATTGGAGCCACCTCCACCTGCTCGCCGGCGATACGACAGCGGCAGCCGAGTGGTACGCGAAACATTTTGACGGCAAACCCGGCAAGATGGGCTCTATGGACATGGCTACCTTTGGCGATAAGGCGATACTGTTCAGGAAAGGCAAGGAAGATCTCAAGGGAAGCGTCGGCAGCGTGCTCGACCATATCGGGTTTTCGGTACCGGACGTGGCAGCCAAGATGGACGAGTTGAAAACAGCCGGTGTCAAGGTCGTCATGGACACGCGCAAGATCGATCGGGCCAATCTGACGATCGCGTTTGTCGAAGATCCGTGGGGAACCAAGATCGAACTCGTTGACGACAAAGACACACTGGGTTTCCATCACGTGCATCTCGAGGTCGCCGATCCCAAGGCGGCGGTCGAATGGTTCACCAAAGTGCTGGGCGCTGAAGATTCAGGGCAGTACAGGAAACTGTTGCCGGCCGTGCGGTACGGCGATGTTTGGGTGCTGATATCGAAAGCGCCCGAGAACGCCAAGCGGGTGCCGAGTGAGGGAAGGTCGCTCGACCACTTCGGCGTAGGCTACGCCGACCTGGACGCTGCTGCGGAAGAGCTCAAGGCGAAAGGCGTCAAGTTTACCGTTGAGCCCCGACCTTACGGTCCGGCAAAGATCGCTTTCATCGAGGGACCGGAAGGTGTCAAGATAGAACTGGTCCAGCCTCCCGCTCGATAGCCGGTTGATCTCAAGAGGGGCACATAAGTAAGTCATAGCTCAGCCATCCACACCGGCGAGGGGGGGCTGATTGTAGAGACGTCACTGGTGGGGCGCCTCCTTCTGGGGAGGATTACTGTCGAAACGTAAGAGCCGCAGCCCAGGAATCTTGGTGAGGCCGTCGACAGACAGGAATGTCTGTCCCACCATCCGCAGGGGCATACATAGTAGAAAGAAACAAGAAACATGAGAAAGGCGCTGCCCCGATATCGAATCGAAGCAGCGCCTGACGATATTGCCTGGTTAGAAGCCTTTGCCTATAGTTGCGGTGAGCGGGTGAACCGGATGCTCGCCCGGATATTTCAAGAACTCGACGTGCCCGTCCGCGTAAAGCACGTTGCAACCGCCTGGAATGTGGTTGAAACGCTGCAGACGACCCGGGTCGTCGAGTCCCGCCTCAATGTAGTCCCACATGATGGCGAGTTCGCTCTGGGCGATCGCGCTCGCCGCCGGGTTGTTGATGTCGGTGATGAGGAACCGTTCGATCCCTTCACGTAACCGGTAGATCGTGTTGCCGCCTGCATTGCCCTGCGCTATAACCGAGCCCGCGGGTAGACCGGCGGCAGCGAGCGCCGGCTCGATGTAGCTCGACTGAATACCCGACGCGCCACCGGCTATGCTTAGGTCGAGGTCTTGATCCAGCTCGCCGTAACCGCTCAGATCAAGGTAACAGGCGACCTGCGCGACGATCGTCATGGTGGCCCACACGTCTATTTTCTCGCACGCCCATCCGTAGTACAGGTATCCGCTCCGATCGTTGAACTTCTCAGGATCGAGAGTGCCCTCACCGGGATAACCGGGCGCGGTGCACCATGACCCCGTCGGGCAATCGGTAAAGTCCTCCTTCGTACCAAAGGTCGACGAAGGGCAGAAGTATATGCCCATATCGGAAGCGTACTCTGGATACACGGCCGGGCCGTGCGCTATGGCCTTAACACCCGTAAAATCATCGTCATCCCGTTCGTAATCATTACCGCACTGCGGAAACTTGCCGTTCCACTCGTTGGTGTACATCTTGTACACGAGACCCCACTGTTTCAAGTTGTTGGCACAGCTGGCCCGTCGCGCCGCCTCACGCGCTCTGGCGAGCGCCGGCAAAAGAATTGCCGCCAGGATGCCGATTATCGCGATCACCACCAACAACTCTATCAGCGTAAAACCTTTCTGCTTGCTTTTCATGACTGATCCTTTCCATTCTCGGACGCAGATCACTTCACGTCCAACCCTATTATGTGTCTCTGTGGTTGCTGAGCCACTGTTCCTGACTGGTCGTGTGAGAAGTATCACCTCCTCCCCTGGACGGTCGTACACCCGCTTGCAGGTATAGAATATCACGTTTTGGGCCTAGTGTCAACCTGCGTCTGAGAATTGGGAGAGTCTGATCGCTCTACAGCCTCGCTTGCCGCCGAGACCCTCTTTCCCCCAACTCCAAGGTCATGGAAGGGCCGACCTTCTGGTCGGCCGACAACTTGCGAGAGCGAGGCTCCCGCCCAGCCGGATCGAATACACGCCCTCGCGGACCGGGCAGTCGCGGACGCCCCCCACGTCGTCATTGCGAGAAGTCCGCCCATGCCTGCGGCAGGCAGGCGTGGCGGACGACGCGGCAATCTGGTTGCATGGCCCCGCGGTGCAAACCGAGATTGCTTCGCATACGCTCGCAATGACGAGAGGTTGATATCGCTGGGAGGAGCGACGTGAAGGTTCCCCGGCATTCAAGCGGATTCTTCGTCCGCCGTGGCGGACTCAGAATGACACCCGAGGGACGCCGATTGTAGCGACACCCCGGTGGGGCGTCTCGCCCGCTGCTCCCCGCCTGCCGTCCGCCGTCTACAGCTCCGGCTCCGGCACAAGCGTTCAGAACCCTCTGCCGAGCCCATTGACCGGATGAACCGGATGCTCGCCGGGGTACCTGGCAAACTCGACGTGTCCGTCAGCGTAAAGCACGTTGCAGCCGCCCGGAATGTGGTTGAATCGATTCTGATTCTGGGTGGTTATTTTAGCCGCTTCGATATAGTCCCACATGATCGGCAGCTCGCTCTGAGCGATCGCGGTACCCGCCGGGTTGTTGATGTCGGTGATCAGGAACCGCTCGATCCCTTCGCGCAACCGATAGATCATGTTGCTCCCAGGTCCCCCGTTGCCGTGTGGCCTCACCAAACCGGTACCTAGCATCATGTTCTCTGTCTCAGCGTCAATCATCGCCCGGACGGTCGTCAACCCGCCGTAATCAAGCAAGGCCGACGAGTCCAGATTGATATCACTATCCAGGTAGGCGCTGCTTGTCGCTCCCCAACTGAGGATCTGGACCGATTCCACCATCGTCGCCCAGACTTCTACGTCCTCAGCGGTAAACCCGTAATAGAAATAATTGTTGGCACCGTCGAACCTTTCAGGGTCAAGGTTGCCATAGTTCGGCGAAGCCGGATTCTGGGTACACCAGCCGCCGCCCGGACACTCAACGACACTCCTTGGGTCACCTTTGTTGGAAGGACAGAAGTAAATGCCCGTATCCGAGACATACTCGGGGTACACCGAGGGGCCGTGCGGCGTGGCTCTCATATAGACACCGCCAGGGTTGTCGGTGCTGTTGTTGTCGCCCATGCGGGGAAACCGGCCGTTCCACTCGTTAGCGTACATCTTGTACACCAGACCCCATTGCTTCAGGTTGTTGGCGCAACTGGCGCGTCGCGCCGCCTCGCGCGCTCTCGAAAGCGCCGGCAGGAGAATTGCCGCCAGGATACCGATTATCGCGATCACCACCAGCAACTCAATCAGTGTAAAACCTTTCCGCTTGCTACTCATGATCGATTCCCTCCAGTCTTAAACCTAAAAAAATCGTCCTCGATGCAGTACTTCCCTGGCTGTTCCTCCTGATAGCGTGAGACGTATCACCTCCTCCCCTGGATGGTCGGCCACCCGGTTGCAAGTATAGACTACTACGTTTTCGAACTCGTGTCAAGCTGATTCCGCGTACGAGGATTTAGCGAAGTGCTTCTCTTGCACGGTAGTAGGCCCGGACACGCGGTTTTGGGAGGGCGAGGCTCCCGCCGAGCCGTGGCGGACACTCCCCACCTCGTCATTGCGAGCTCGGCATCCGCCGTGGCGAATTATTAGAAAAAGGGTACAGACACGTCTCCGCTCGTGCCTCGCTGCGGCCTACTCCGCCAAAGTAGCCTTTGGCTACGAAGGCCGGGCTTGTGTCAGTCCCCATTTTCTTAGGAGGAGCGCTACGAAGTGAAGATTCCCGGGCATTCAAGCAGATTCTTCGTCCGCCGCGGCGGACTCAGAATGACACCCGAGGGGCGCCGATTGTAGAGACGCCCCGGTGGGGCGTCTCCCTCAGGAACAGCAAAGACCTGTACTCTCTTCCCCAATTCACTTCACACGGGCAGTTCCCAACCCTTGCGGTATTCCTTGCTCACAATGGCACCCGGGTTACTTACGTTAGTGACCACGCCCTTCTTGTTATCCCAGTGCAGGTTCTTGCCCGATTTCACGGTGAGGTTGCCGAAATTCACCATTTCCGCGAAGGGTCCGGAGTAGTCGAAATTCGAGCAAGCCGGCTCGCCGCCTTTGCAGGCATCAAGCCAGTTCTTGTAGTGGTTCTGGGCCTTGACGCGAGGCAGCCACGGGTCGGGTTTCTCGTAGTCGGCCATCTTCTCATCCGGCATGAGCCGTGAACGCCCACCGTACTCGCCGGTCGTGATGATGCCCTTATCGCCGATCAAGAACGACCCGTTCATGTTGTCGTCGCCCAGCTCTTGATCTGCGGGTATGCCGCTGGGACGCTCGGGCCTGTTGTACACGCGCTCGCCGCCCTCCTGCCAATGCCCGTCATACCAGTACACATCCACCGCCGCCATGTCGGCCCGGGCGGGGAAGGAGTACTTTATCGTTGTAGTGAGTGGGAACGTCTGCTCGTTCCTGCCGCGCTGCATGACCACCTCGACGGTGTAGTCCGACGCCTCGACGAGCTTGAGCGACCAGAACACGGGGTCCATGATGTGGCACGCCATGTCGCCCAGCGACCCACCGCCGAAGTCCAGCCATGCACGCCAATCATGCGGCGCATAGCCTGCGTTAAACGGGCGCATGGGTGCGCATCCGATCCAGCGATCCCAGTCCAGATTCTCACGCGCGACACGGGGTGGAAGAGGGTCCGGACGGCCTTGGTTCGCCCAGACGGGCCGGTGGGTCCAGACGTGGGCTTCATGCACCTGGCCGATTGCGCCGCTCCAGATCATCTCGCACAGATCGCGCACGCCATTGCCTGAGTGACCCTGGTTCCCCATCTGAGTGGCCACGCCGGCCTCACGCGCCGTCACGGTCAACAGCCGTGCTTCGCCCACCGTGTGCGTCAGGGGTTTCTGCACGTACACGTGTTTGCCGAGTTTCATCGCCATATAGGCTGCCGGGGCATGGGTATGGTCCGGCGTTGAGATCGTCACCGCGTCGATCTCCGGCATGTCCTCCAGCATATTGCGATAGTCCTTGTACTTCTTCGCGTTGGGGAAGAGCTTGAAGGCCTTGGCGGCGCGGTCCCAATCCACGTCGCACAGCGCCACAACGTTCTCGCCCCTGCACGCCCCAATGTCGCTATCCCCCTTGCCGCCCGCACCTATGGCCGCCACATTCAGCTTCTCGTTAGGCGACACCTTCTTCGGCACGACCTGCGCCGTATTCATCCTCGTGGCGCACCCTGCAGCGGTGACCGCAGCCGTCGTCGTCCCGGCCAAGAACGCCCGCCGGGTCATATTATGCTTCTCCTTCATGTCACATCTCCTCCAAGGTTATCGTCGCAACCCCATTCGGTAGAACAACCGATTACACGTATAGATTACTGCGGTTTGCAACACCTGTCAAGCCGCTTCTGATACGTAGCCGTTTCACGGCTCGAGGTGGGAGGGCTGGCACGTCCCGCCTTAGCGAAATGGTTTTCCTATGCGGTGCGGGTCACTGCAGTTCCTGTATACCGACTACTGACTACCGTCTACCGCCTTCCGCCCCTCACCCTAGCCCTCTCCCAGTGGGAGAGGGAAGAGCGTGTATGCTATAATCACTGTACGAGGTTTGGGGAGCGGCTCTTGATGGGGTAGATGCAGATGACTAGAAAGAGAAAAGCCGCTGTTGTAGTCATCATCGTGTTGGTGGTGCTGGGGTTCCTTGCCCTTGCCGCCCGGTTCCGTTCCTATTTGGACTATGTGCGGCGAGAGACGCGCCAGACGCTGTGTGTCCACAACCTTAAGATGATAGCGCTGCAAGTCCGTATGTACGCCGACGAGCACGACGGGGCGTTTCCGGACAAGTGGTCAACTTTGGTTGCGGATCCCGTGTTTGGCTTCTCTGACGCGCTCGAGATCTTTGTCTGTCCTGAACAGAGCATACAATATAAAAAAACGCATGGCGCACCGTATACGGTGACCGGTGCGGAGGATGTGGACGAGCGCAGCAGCTACGTTTTGGTGCCCGGTCTTCACATTACTGACGACAAGGACACGATACTGGCTTACGAGAAAGGCGACAACCACGGCGGTATCGGGCATAGCCTTATCTACCTTGACGGTCGTGGCGCATGGGACCCACCGTCCAACTGGTACTGGACCCGGCCGAACGGACCATCGCGGTCGCCCAGCGGCGCAGGCAGGTAGGCCGCAACCTAAGTCAACGTAACCCGGTGGAACAAGCAGAAATAGGAGGTGCAAAATGGCGCAAATTGTGAGGCACGAGTTTGTTGGGAACAAGTTTCTTCTGGTTCTCCTGTGGATCACCGGTATCGGCATACCGCTGGCCGTGGTATACCTCATCGAGTCAACCGTCACGGTCGAAGATGAAATAGAGGATGCAACGGAGTTTCTGGAAGCGTTCCGCGCGGGTAAGGTCGGGCGGTAGCCGAAAACTTGTATCTGACAGGATGAACAGGATTGACAAGATTAGGTAGAAGGCGGAAACGACGGTATTGAAATCCGGTTAATCCTGTTTATCCCGTCTACCGACGTGCCGTTAGGTTTTTCCAATCCCCCTCTACCGTCTACTGATTACCGTCTACCGTTCGACGCGGTTACCAACCGCCGCCGCCACCACCTCCTCCGCCGCCACCGCCACCGCTGGAGCCGCCTCCACTGAAGCCTCCCCCACCTCGACCCCCGGAACTCGACGGTGCCGACGACAGAGTGGAACCTATTGAACTGGCCATAGCGTTGAGTCCGCTCGCCATTGACGAGAACGACGTCGAAGACGACGGACTGCGCGACCCGAACGAACGGCTCAAATCATACCCTCGGTAAGGTTGATAGTAAGGAACGTGCCCCACTTCGGGATCGGTGATTTTCTGAATGGCGTGTTCAGTCGCGCCAAAAGCGACGGCCCACGGAAGAAGGTGTTGAAGGTTCAGAGAGTGGTCGAACGGATACGGACTGTTGAGCCTGTCGCGCAGTTCGCGGAACTGACGGTTGGCTTCCGCGCCTTCGCGCGATTTTCGCGCCATGGCGGGCGCTGCTATGAGAGTAAAGATGCCGAGGATCAATCCCGCTACGCCCAGATCAAATTGCCAGCCGCTGCTCCGGTACATCCCGAGTGAGAATCCCACTATGACGCCCGTACCTATTAACACAAACGGCACCGCTATTATCATCTGGACACAGCCCTTGAGTCCCTGTCGCTTTATGGACGACACGAGCATGAACCCCGGAATACCCGCAAACCCCGAACCCCAGATGGCGAAGAAAAGGAATTCCGGGTTCTGAGTTGCGGCAAGAATCAGGCCCGGGATGATCAGCAGCGCACCGATAACGCCAAACGTCTTCCTGGCACGTTGCGGGGTGACATCAAACCATCCCTGTTCGTCCACCACTTTCCAGGCCGCCTTCTTGATTTCCGGAATATGCTTGTAGAACTTGTTCTTGAGTTTCGCGGTGGTGATCGACTCTCCTTCAGCCAACATACCGCCGAAAAGACCGTCCAGCAGCTTCTGCTCAAACTCCGCCACCTCACCCTCTTTGGGTACCTTCACGAGCGTGAACTTGTAAGATCCCTGTTCGAACCGTTTTGGCTCTTTGGTCTCTTTCACGGAGATGTACCCGCGCCTCGCAAGATCGAGAATCGTGGCTGTCAGGTCCCTGTCGTCAAAACTTTCGTCTATCAGGAGCCCCGCGATACCCGGCGGCGTGGTCAGAATATCGTCGTACCCGCTCGAAGCCAGTATGTCGGGTTCGGGGTCACGTCCGATCATAAACCAGAGCCAAACCCACAACACCACACCCCCGACAATCGGCAATGGAAGGGCAAACGGTTTGTAATTGTAGTAATACCTGTTCGCTAGGGTCGCATTGTATTCGAGCAGTCCCTTCGGCAGAGACACCTTGATCTCAAACCTGTCTCTCGGCGAGATGTTCTTTGCCGAAAAACGGATCAACCGCGGATCCGCCTTGTCGATTACCGAACTGGCACCGGGCACTTTGGTGTAAAACTTGACTTCAATCCGCTCGGTGGGTTCCGGCAGTTCAACCGTGACGCCTGCCTCCCTGACCTCACCCTCACGTCTGGTCCTGATGGGATTCCAGTGCAACACGTCCCGTTTCGGATATGAACCAATCGCGCCGGTCAGGCGGTAGCGAATCTCGAACGTGGCTTGGTCATTGTTGTATGGCCGTTCGTTCACATTGCGGCTGCGCCACCTGACGTTGACATTGCCCCGCTTCCGCTCGACGACGTACCCGCCTTTACTCGACACGCTGCCGCGTCTGTACTCCCGGCCGTTCTCGGTAACGCCGAGGATCTTGATTTTGGCGTCCCCTTCAAGGTCATAGTCTCGTTGTAGACCGTTCCAGTCGCCGCTCCATGCTACGTGCTGTGTCTCAACCACATCGATGGAAGTGTCTTTGTTCAATGTCATCTTGACATCGTAACGCTGGTATACGAGCGCCCTGCCTGCGCCGTTCGCGGGCAAGCCAACCAAAAGAACCGCTGCCAGAACGCCGATGATTGTAAGTCTCCGCACTCTTTCGCTACATCCAACAGTCATTTCAGGGTCCTTTCCGAGACTTCCTTCCCCACTCACAACTAGATCGAACGGCCATACCTTTGAGAACATCCGCATCGTTCCGGATCATATGTCCCCCTGATTACGCTGTCAAGTCCGGGCACCTCTGGTGCCCAATCCTCCCTCTACAAAGTTCCCTCGCCCTTTTGGGAGAGGGTTAGGGTGAGGGATAGAGGCGGGCGCCGCGCAGAGGAAACACCTACCAGGTCGATCTTGAATAACAGCGCGGCTTATCTGTACAATCATCCAGAGGTCGGGACCATGAACTCTTCAGACAATAGAATTTCACGCCGCAACTTTCTGCGCAAAGCGACCAAGACCGGTGTCGTACTCTCTTCGGTCGGACGGCTGTCGGTAGCGCACGGTGCGCCGGAACCGGAGACCACCGAAACGAAACCTTACCGCTACATCGACCAGTCGCGCTGTATCGGCTGCGGTCAATGCATACCGCTCTGCCCGATGGGCGCGATCAGCCTTGACGGAGGCAAATCAGCGATCGATCCCGACGAATGCGCGGAATGCAGCGTATGCCTGCGGTCGCGAATATGTCCGGTCGACGCAATACAGCTCGGCGACCTCAAATGGCCGCGTGTGCTGCGCGCGACGTTCAGCGATCCGCTCGCCGAACATAGAGCGACAGGGGTGGGAGGTCGGGGAACCGAAGGGATCAAGACTAACGACAGCCAGCATCGGTACGAACGCGGCTCGATGGGTGTGTTTGTCGAACTCGGTAGGCCGGTTCTTGGCGCTCGGTTCCGCGACGTGGAACGGGTCGTGAAGAAGTTCAAAGCGCACGGGTACGATGTACCGTCTTACAACCCGGTAAGCGAACTCATCGCCGACCCGACAACGGGCGCTCTCAAACCGGAAGTGTTGAACGAGAAGGTCCTATCATGCCTCGTCGAGTTTCTGCTGCCGGAGAACGCATCGAGCGAGCTTATGGATGTAATTCACGAACTTGCGAGGGAGGCGGAGACCGTGTTCAACGTGTCCGTGGCGTTGCGTGCGGAAGAGACCGGCGAAACGCGCCTGACCACGGTTTTCGGGCCGGACGTGTTCAGTCTTCCGAACGGGAAAGTGAACATCGGGATGGCGCTGGACATCGCGGGAGAGGAGGTATAACCGTGTCACACACTTCACAGCGGCGCGGACTCGACCCTTCTCGTCCCGGCAAGGAGCTCGTAGTGCTCGCAATGATACCCACGGAGCACAAGGACGCGGCCGGCATAACGGAAGCCATGAGCGAGCTTGCTGTCAAGATGCTCCAGTACGGGCCCGACAACTGGGCATCGCGGAACGCCACCGAGATTGACATTCCTCAACTCAACGATGCTATGAAGTTTGCACGGGGCTTGAACGTATCGCCGGAGAAGACGGCTGAGATGCTCATTTCGGCGGTCGGAGGGGCTTCGTCGGTTATCACGGCTGTTTACACCGATCCGAAGAAGGTCGAGGGCCTGATCAAAGACCTGAAAGGCGACTGGCTCGCACGGAACAAGGCAAAAGGGTACCCAATTTCCATCGTGTTATCGGGACTGTTCAACGATGTCCACGAGTGTTGCCGGAAAACGGGGTTGACGGAGCATACGTATCTGCACAGTCTCGGCTTTTTCGGACGCGTGGAGAATCTGCCGTCGGAGGACGAGCTGTCGCTTATCACCATGTGCGGGCACGGGCTGATCGCGGTCAACCGCGTGAGGCATCTAGTGAAAAGCATACGTGACGGTGCGATGACGCCGAAAGAGGCGGCAAACGACATAGCTAAACCGTGCGTGTGCGGCATCGTGAACAGGCAACGCGCGGAAGAGATCTTCAGGCGACTCGCCGCGGGCTAATCGGACGCATCACAGGCGGACGTAGGAGGGATCATACGATGAAAGAAGTCGGTTCGAGGTGTGGACGCGGTGCGCTGGAGATTCGTTCGTTTCTGTGGTTCTCATGCTGTCTGTCACTTGTATGCGTTCTTCAGGTACAGAATGCGTTCGGGCAGCCGGAACAGGGGTCTCTGTACTATCCGGGCCCGTGGGATGAGTGGGACACGAAGCGACCGGAGGAAGTCGGCATGGATTCGGCGCTTCTCAAGGAAGCGATAGATTATGCGGTCGCCAATGAGACCAAGGCTCCCAAAGATCCGGCCCTTGTACTTCCCATGGCGATCGGGAACGAACCTTTCGACGAGATTGTCGGGCCGGTCAAAGAGCGCGGAGGTCTGAACGGCATCATCCTCCGGCACGGGTATATCGTTGCGGAATGGGGCGACACACGGCGGGTGGATATGACCTTCAGCGTGACCAAAAGCTATGTCTCAACGGTCGCCGGTCTGGCGTTCGACAAGGGCCTCATACGCGACGTTCACGATCCAGTGAAGGACTGCGTACATGACGGCGGATTCGATTCGCCGCATAACAGCAAGATCACGTGGCATATGCTGCTCAACCAGACGAGCGAATGGGAAGGTACGCTGTGGGGCAAGCCCGACTGGGCCGACCGATGGGACGGCACGATGCGCAAACTGCACGAGCCGGGCACGCACTGGCAGTACAACGATGTCCGGGTGAATCGGCTTGCTCTCGCCCTGCTGCAGGTTTGGCGCAGACCGTTGCCGCAGGTGCTGCGCGAGTACATCATGGACCCGATCGACGCGTCGCCCACGTGGCGCTGGCACGGATACGAGAACTCCTGGGTGACCATCGACGGTGCGAAGATGCAGTCCGTGAGCGGCGGCGGTCACTGGGGAGGCGGCATGTGGATCAGCACACGCGATCATGCGCGGTTCGGTTATCTCTTCCTGCGCCGGGGAAAGTGGAAAGATCGGCAACTTCTTTCAGAGAAGTGGATAGATATGGCCACGACGCCGACCGACATCAAGCCCACTTACGGGTACATGAACTGGGAACCCAACACCGATAAGAAGCTTTATCCCAGCGCTCCCGAGAGCAACTTCTTCGCGCACGGTGCCGGTACGAACATGATCTGGGTCGATCCGGAACACGATCTGGTGTCGGTCGTGCGGTGGATCGGGGACGGTACCATCGACGGCTACATAAAACGCGTGCTGGCCGCGGTCAGAGAAAATGGGGACTGACACAAGCCCGGCCTTCGTAGCCGAGCGCTACTTCGGCGGAGTAGGCCGCAGCGAGGCCGGAGACGTGTCTGTACCCTTTTTCGCAAATAACTCGCGGCAGCGGATGCCAAACTCGCAACTCGACACGGAACCTGATCGGTCGAACCGGTGTTGAACTTGGTGACGTATAGAGCACAGTGTTGTCCAGAGGTCACTTAGAACAGGAGGGTGAATCGATGCTCGCATCAAAAAAGAAATGGCGTGTCGCGATTGTGGCGTGTGCGGTGATGACGATTGCTGCTGCATCGTGGGCACAACAGCAGGGTGGGAAGGCTGCATCCGCCCGAGGCACAAGCCAGGAGGCAATCGCGCGCCGCGTACAGACGTTCTGGAAAAACGCCGATACCAACAAAGACGGAGCGGTCGATCTCAAGGAGTATCTGGCCGTTCAGAAGAAAGAGTTCGCCCGGATGGATACCAACGGTGACGGCAAGTTGACGCCTCAGGAGTTTGCTGCGCCACGGCGGCAAGGTTCACGAGCCCAAAGGCCGGCTGAAGATCGGGCGGGCCGAGGCGGGGAAACGATCAAGCGGATATTCGCCGCCGCCGATGCGAACGGTGACGGCAAGATCTCGCGTGACGAGGCACCGGCACAGATCGGCAACCGGTTCGATATGATAGACAGCAACAACGACGGGTTCCTTACTCAGGAAGAGATTCAACAGGCCATGCGCAGACGTCGGGGCGGAGGCACACGGTAGGAATCCCAAGGCTGGCCAAAAACAAACGGCCAGCTCGAGTTCGCCCGACCGTTTACCGGAGGCTGCCGGCGAATCCCAACCAATCCTCCGCGAAGAAGAGGTGCTTCCGATCAAACTCAGCAAAGGTAGGTAGCGAAGAATGTCCGGTTCACGAAGAGATTTTCTGAAATACGCTACGTTGGCTGCCGGCGCGTTGGCTTGCACCGGCGGGGCGCGGCGACCGCGCATTCATGCCGAGTCCAGACCGAACATCGTGCTCTTCCTTTCCGACGACCACGGCTACGACTATGTCGGGTGCAACGGGAACAAGGTCGTCCACACGCCAAACATGGACCGGCTGGCACAGGAAGGTATGCGGTTCACGCAGGCCTTCGCCGGGTCGCCGACCTGCGTGCCGTCGCGCGCGGTGCTGTACACCGGTCTAATGCCTTTCCGCAACGGCGCGTTTCTCAATCACAGCCGCGCCTACCCGGGCATACGGAGCCTGCCGCACTACCTCAAAGCCCTGGGTTATCGTGTTTTGCTAGCCGGCAAGACCCACATCCGTCCACCTTCCGTCTATCCTTTCGAATATGTGAAAGCCTTGCTGCCGCCGGATCCTGCGTTCGACCGGGGTTACCGCAGCGAGGGCCTCGACACGGAAGCGGTCGACCGAGTTCTGGCCGATCACGCGGCACAACGACCCGAGACACCGTTATGCTTGGTGGTGGCCACATTCAGCCCTCATGTGAACTGGAAGCCTACCGAGCCGTATAAGCCAGAGGAGATGCTGTTGCCGCCTTACATCGTGGACACGCCCATGACCCGGCAAGCCATGACACGTTACTACAGCGAGGTGACAGCCACAGACAAGAAGCTCGGGGCGTGTCTGGGCTCGCTGAAAAAACACGGCTTTGAAGAGAACACACTCGTGATCTACACATCTGATCAGGGACCCGAATGGCCCCACGTGAAATGGAACCTCTACGACGCCGGCATCCGTGTGCCTTTCATTGTCTGCTGGCCGGGGAAGATCGTCCCCGGCACGGTCAGCGACGCGATGATAAGTCTTTGCGACATCACCCCGACGTTCATCGACATCGCTGGAGGCAACCCGATTGACCGATTGGACGGCAAGAGTTTCCTACCGGTACTGCTCGACCGGACCGACGCGCACCGCAGCCGTATCTTAGCTTCCCACAGCGGCGACGGTACCATGAACGATTTCCCCATGCGCTGTGTGCGGACGAAAACGCACAAGTACATCCTGAACCTGAAACCGCAGAACACTTACACCACCCATTTCACTCAAGTGCCCGACGCGGATCATGGGCTCATCTGGCAGACCTGGGTGGAAAAGGCCAAGACTGATCCCGCAGCGGCGAAGATCATCGACCAATTCCAGCACCGGCCGGAAGAGGAACTGTACGATCTGCGGACGGACCCCGATGAAATGCACAACATCGCGGACGATCCCGCAAACGCCGACATGCTAGCAACGTTGCGCCAGCAGGTGCGAGACTGGATGGCGGACCAGGGTGACGAAGGGATCGCTTCGGAAGAAGCTGGACGCGCTCGAAACGCCCCGGCACGAAGACCTATCTCACCACCAACCCGGTCATCGCGATGAAAAGGGCTCCGGCGATCAGCCCCAAAACCGCGCATCGGGAAGCGGCGGTCCCGAATATCCTGCGAAAACCCAGCGCAATAAGGGAGCATTCCCATATCAGAACGACAATGTGGAAGGGGACCAGAAAGTCGGGCCTTGCGTTCACCGTGACGACCAGGAAGCAGTCCCCGGGTACGGTGAGAAGCCACGGGGTAAAGAACGATAGGGAGACTATCTCGAAGACTTTTCTGAACGACAGGTCTGGCGCGGCGGACAGCCGCCTGCCTATGAAAAACAGCACGAGCGCTATCGTCAGCACCGTCAAAATGGTGTACGGGGCATACCAGAAAAGTTCATAGTACCGGTATACGCGTTCCTCAATACCGAACGGCGGTTTGAGAAACATCGGCGAACGGTGAAGATACATGCTGGTTACCGTCGTGGCGGCTGTCACGCTCGAACGAATTGCTAACAGCACGACGGCCAGTCTGAGCGCATCGGTCTCCTTCAGCCGGTCGAAGGCTCTCGAAGGGTTGTAGGCTAGTTCAAGTACCACGGCTGCTCCAACTCCATGCGGGTCGTCACGTGCCGCCGCTTTGTCTCAGGCGAATCACTTCCTGGTTCAGGCTCCGGATACGCTCCGACATTTTCTGCAGTATCCGAAACGCCAACGACGGGTCTTCGTGGACCCGTTTGAGAAATCCCCTCTTATCCACGGTCAGCACCCTTGCTTTCCCCCGTGCTCGAACCGTGGCGGACCTCGGCTCCCTAGTGAACAACGCCATCTCGCCGAACACGTCGCCTCGTTTGAGCACGGACAGCGGGATTTCGTCGTCCGGATTCTCCAGTACCACTTCCACTTCGCCCTGCTGCACGACGTACATGCAGTCGCCCGCGTCTCCCTGTTGGATTATGCGCTCGCCGTCCTCGTATATCTTTCCCAATGCTCCGATATTCATTGTCGACCTCCACCAACGCGAAAGAGTGCCTTGACGCTTTCAACTGCGAAAGGAATAACGAAATCCGGCTTCATGCAGCGCAGGAACACGTCCCTGTAAGCAGCGCTCCCGGTGAACATGTCCCACAACACCGTGCTCATGGCGAAACGAGACGATTCAGAGCGTTGCTCCTTGCGGGTAGTCTGCAGCATCGCTTGGCTCAGAAAGCCCAGCTTGCGGAAAAGGGTCGCGCCACGGAACATGAGTTTCCCCAACGCGTTGTCCACCTCAAGACGTCTGCACGTCGGCCAATAATGCTCTTGAAAATCCCGCTTGGACACCCCATGGAAGACGGCGGTCACCGCGCACGCCTTGGCGGTACGGTATGCCGCGCCGATGCCGTCCTTGTACAGCCTCGATACGCCGCAGTCGCCCACCAGCACGATCCGGTCAGCGAAGAAATGTTTCGCTCCCCCGACGTTTATGCGGGGCAGACATCTGCACGCGGGCGCCGCCTCACTCCATTCCACGGGAAACCAGTCGCGCACGTGCGGCGACATCATGAAACGGTCCACCAGTTCCCTGTCGATCCCCTGTCCCAGCATGCAAACTGTCACATACTCCCCTTTGGGGATGAGCGCCGCGAACTCCAGCCGAGGGACGTTCACGAGGAACACATGCATTGAGTTGCCAAGATGCTCCTGCACCTTGTCGCGTCCGAGGAAGATCTCGCATATGTATGCCTTGGCGGTCTGAGGCTCGTCGAACCGGTACCCGATGTCGCGAAAGAGCTTCCCCGCCGAGTTGACCCCGACGGCGCCCACGACAAGGTCGTAGCTTTGTGCCGGTTCCCCTTTGACATTGATCACCGGTTTGCCGTTCTCCGTGCCGATCTCCTCGACCCGGCTGTTAAGATGATTCGCGCCCTTCTCGCAGGCGAGGTTCAGCAGGAACCCGTCAAAACTCTCCCACTGCCCCACACGGCACCCTCTGGGACCGCTCCCCCTGTGCAGCGCAGCTATACGCTTCTCCTCCAGCGGCGTGCGGATACGCACCTCGCCGGCGTCGGCGTGCAACACGTAAGAGTCAATCCCGCGCTGTACAACCGAAGGAGGCAGGTTGATACCCTCGGTGGCCAGCATCTGCACCAGAGACTCCGAGATTATGCCGCCGCACATGTTGCAACCGGCAGGACCTGACCGGGAAAAGTCGCGCGACTCATAAATGTCCACCTCGAGCTGCAAGCCGACGCGCTCGGCAATGTCCAGAAGAAAGTAGCTGGTCAGCGTCCCGGCAGGGCCGCCTCCGACCACGCCAACCCGTGAACCGTCCGAAAGTTCCATCAGATCTCCTTACAAACCGTTTACCCTGCTATAGAACCTAACTATCGCCCGATTTTCCGCATCACGGTAGGACGCTGACATCATACCTGAAAACCAGAACAATGTGAACCGAGTCTTCCCGGCTGGACGTGCGCAATCTCCTTGCCCTTTTTCCCGGAATCTGATAAAAGTACATGCGTGCTCTCGGGGATACGGCAGAGTCTTCAAAAGAGGATCCGGGTTGGGCTCCGGAAACCGCTGTACTCGCGAGCTTCTTTGGGCCGCATAACAAGTTGCATAACTTTCAGTGGAACTGTTTCGCCCCTGTATACGATTAGATCTCATGTAGGACGCATAGAGGAGAATCGGGCAAGGATTATCGATAAACCTTTTGGCAACCTCAACGATCTGGGGCAGGAGGGAAGAGAAATGGAATTGAGACCTCACGGAACAGCGTTGTTGGCAGTCGTTTTTGTCATCTCGACGGTTCTCGTTATGATACCCGCCGAATGCGTCGCTCAAGGAATGGGTCGCGCAGGCAGGGCGGAGATCTTTGGTGTGGCTCAAGCTATGAGCGATACCAGCACCACCGGACTTGGACTGACAATCGAACTGGATGATACCGCAATGGGGGGGATAGGTATCGGATTCAACTTCAACGACCACGTCAATCTGAACACAGCCGTCTATTTCGGCTCTATAGATATCACCGGTGAGGACCGGTACTCCTGGTACCGGGCAGAGTCGGATTCCTCACTCTGGAGTTGGGATATCAACCTGGATTTCAACATATTGAAGACCAGTTTCACCCCGGTGTTGACCGCCGGACTCGGGTTTCTGAGTTTCAGCGGCGATTTTGCCGGACTCGACTTTGGCGAGACCGACTTCTCATATAACGTCGGTGCCGGTATCCGGTGGGACGTTGCAGACCATCTTCTTATCAAAGCGCTCTACAAACCCACGTGGACCAAGCTCGAGGACACTGATAGTCGCGTGCGGTTCGATACGGTAATGGTGAGCATAGGATACATCTTCTGAAAGACAGAACAAACCTGCACGTACGACGACCATAAACCTAACACCTGCGTCCCCCGGACGACTGTAGAGACGCTCCGGTGGGGCGTCTTCCGGCGATATCCATATCGCAAGTGTTCGGGAAGGATCCTTGGAACGCGTTTCGCTGAAGCGGCATTGATCAGGCTTGATGCAGCAGTTCGGCGTGGTTGCCGCGGACATACTGAACTAGAACGTACAGGAACAGGACCATTAAACCTAATCCCGCCATGAGCACGCCGGGTTGTACAAGGTAGTAAAGGTAGTAGAAATAGAGCGGGGCGCTGCCATATGGTACATCTATTCCGAACGGTGCGAAGCTAAGCTGCCAGAACAGCGACGAACCGAGGATGTGGCCTCGAGACACAACAGCTTCTGAGATTCCTGCCATGTCCGACCGGCCGATGTGCAACATCATCTGAGGTAACGGAGACGAAAACGACGCCATCAATGGGTTGAAAATCAGCCAAGCGAGGAAGCCGTACAGGAGTGCGAAGTTCGTTCGGGGCGGTCTGTCGCACCACCACAGCCACGCCAGCGGTGTTACAACCGGGACAATCAGGCGGGACAGCACACCTGCGACAGTCATCAGAGCTAAGACGTACTTCGATGCTTCCCCGACCTTCACGGTGAACACATCGTGCTCAGGCATCACACGAGGGATGAGTCTATTGAGCACCACGAAAAGCGCGATGAGGGCCGCAATGGAGAGAGGACGCCACCTCAGAAACCATGGGCGTTCATCCCTGTCGAGTTTGCGGTGCCAACGATACAGGATAACGCACAGCAGGATCGCGGCTGCCGCGATCAAGGACGCAGAGTATACGTAGGCACCTTCGGCATAGCGAATTGCGGATCCTGTCTTTGCGGCCCAAATGACCAAGAATAGCGCGATTGGGAACCGCAGTAGGTTTGCTGCGACCGAAAGGCCCACCGTTGCAACAACAGCCGCCGCAATCCGTCGGGCGAGCGTGACGTGCACCGCATGCGCGTGAACGTCTTGCAGGAGACCTTTGAGCACGGCCGGATCGCCGAAATGTTCCCGCACGAGTATGAACGCGTCCTCCTCGGTCAGCGGTTCCTCTCCGGTGAGGTAGGCA
>Ga0180437_10000881_pt1 | contig 53437 bp, 27 predicted proteins | sample SS_ome_4_FD_132410 | JGI IMG/M metagenome (GOLD analysis project Ga0180437, IMG submission 132410) | Hypersaline lake sediment archaeal communities from the Salton Sea, California, USA - SS_3_D_1 metaG | ecosystem: Environmental > Aquatic > Non-marine Saline and Alkaline > Hypersaline >...
AGTCACCAATCCAGGATTTGAACAAGGTTTTGAAGGCTGGAATTCAATCGGTAACTGGGGACGACAGCCTTATGTTGGCGGTCCTGATGTGGCTTATGAAGGTGATTCTTGTGGCGTGAATCCCGGCCAGGGTGGAATCATGAATACTGGTTTTCCGGTTAAACCCGCAACACAGTATTTATTTTCCGCCTGGATGAAGACAGTAACCGATAGTGTTGCTGATCGAAACCGGCTTACCATTGATAGACCGTGCGATGACGAGGATTTGGGTAATATTCAAATGTACTCCGCTTTAAAAGTTGGTAAATATGAAGAAGTGATCCTCCCATTTACCACAACGGCTACTGAAGATACCATTGGTTACGGCATTTGGGAATGGGTCACCCAAAAACGAGATATCTATATTGATAACTGCATGCTTTACGAGAATCTTGCCTATGCACCGACAGTCGAAATTACCAATGCGGATACAACAACAGCAATTGAACCCATATTGGCGAATACATTAACAATTGAAGTCAATGTAACCGCAACTGCTGGAAAGATCAGTAAAGTCGTAATCTATCGTTCATCCGAGTGGAACAGTTCGGACGATAATTGGCATCAGATTGCAATCTTGAAAAAAGAACCTTATTCTTTTAGCGAATCAGAAGCGCTTTATGCGGGTAATTATCGTTACATGGCGTGTGCCATAGATGACCGTGGTGCATTCAATACCGATATGGTGTATGTTATCGTCAAATCTGCGGAAAATTTAATTCCGAACGCGGGTGGAGAAATCCACGAAGGTGATACATACTGGACGTTTGAAACCTGGGGTATGCAGGCGGATAATGATTTTACTACTGAAGCGGCACACACTGATTCCAGTTCTATTAAAGTGGATCGATATGGTATGGCCAGTCAATGGATTGTGGTTAAGCCGATGACTTCTTATACGTTCAGTGTTTGGGCTAAAATCGATTCAACGGGTAATGGTAAACTTCAGGGTAATTTAACTGTGGACCGACCTAAACGTACGGATATTACTGAAGGCAACAAAAATGAAAATGCCTTCATTACGGAAATGAAGAAAAAATTCGTCCAAATTACCCTGCCCTTCACGACTACCGCCGATGAAGATTCTGTAAAGGTTGGATGTTGGGCATGGGATAACAGTGTTACTTATACTGATGATTATCTGTTAATCGAAAATCCCACGGGTGCACCTTCAATCGAAATTTCTGCTCTGAAAGCTTCTTCTGATTCGTTGACGCTGAGTGTCGCGGCAACAGATGATGATGGTATCAATCGGATCGAAATTTATGTTGATACCAATGCGAAAAAGGAATATAAGCTTTTAGAAGCAAAAACAAAAGCCCCGTATGATTTCGAATTCACTGGTCTTACCGCACCCTACACCGTGAAAATTGTAGCTGTCGATATCACGGGTTCCGGTAGTTATGTCACATACGATGTTCAAGCTACCGATGTTGAATACATCGCTCATCAAGTATTGGAGTTTGAGTTAAAAGCAAACTATCCGAATCCGTTTAATCCGACAACAACGATAGAGTTTACTTTGCCTAAGAGTGATTTTGCAACACTGAATGTTTATGATATTTTAGGGCGTAAGGTAATGACACTTATCGATCGTAAGATGGATAGTGGCCGTCACAAAATTACTTTTAATGCAAATCAATTAGCTTCCGGTGTCTATTTTTATCAATTGAGAACCAGCTCGGAAAATGTCACTAAAAGAATGCTCTTTTTGAAATAAGGAATGTAAGTAATCAGTAATCTGTTATCGGTAATCGGTCACCCGACGGACACCGATTACCGATAACCTTTCATCGATTACCAATTATGCAAGGATAGATATAAAAGGGAGCGCCATTGATGAAAAAAATAATATTCGTTATTTTGCCTGGAATGATAGCAATTTTGCTGATGTTTTCATGTGAAAAATCTCAACCAACGCAACCTGACCAGGAGACACCAATTCCTGAGAACAATGCTACCTGGGAAACGATGAAATATGGTCTGTTCGTGCACCATGTTTATGGCGGGGAATATGGTGGAATGACCCCCTTAAACAGTTCCGGTGGTTATCCAAGCTCCATTGATGACTTTGTAAGTCGGTTCAATGTACAGAGGTGGGCCAATGACGTCAAGGCCATGGGATTTGAATATGTTATTTTCACCGCCTGGCATGCCAATATGAATATCCTTTATCCCAGTCCGGTCATGGATAAATGGCGCGGTAAAGGACATTCAACAACGTCACGCGATCTGCTTGGCGAAATCATCGATGCGTTGATTGCTCGGGGAATCAAACCGGCCATCTACACTCATATCTGGGTTGGCAATGATTTTCATCCACAAGGTGACGGATATTTTTATTATGGTAATTTAGAGGGCATCATAACCGAAGATCAACGTAGAACCGGCTATCCGGAGTCTTGCCGCGGCAATTCGACGATTTGGAATAACTTTGTTTGTGAAGTTTATGATGAAATGTCTACCCGTTATGGGGAGAAAATCGCCGCCTATTGGTTTGATGGCACCTGGACAAACAATGTCGATAAAAAACGCATCATGGAAACCATCCGGAAAAACAATCCCACCTGTGCATTTGTTGCCAATGGTACCCTGAGCCACGGCCTGCCATTCGCCTCTAAAGAAGTAAATACACCGGATTCAGAAAGCTTAGGTTTTGCCAGCGATTACCCACCCATTAAAAATGATGATGTGAATACCTGGCCATCATATACCCGGCACGTGGCCATCATTCAAAGCGGGAACTGGTGGGCGAGCCGCTGGGGGAAAGCACGCTTCAGCGCCGAAGCGGTCTTTAAATACACCGTACTCCAGGCGGCGACCAATAATGGCGGCGGTGTGGGCTGGTCATTTGGGCCCTATGCCGACGGCTCCTGGGAGAGCGACCTGTTCCAGGTAATGAAAAAGGCAAACAGCTATATCGATCCCGTTGCCGAATCCATTAAAAATACCAAAGCCAGCACTTCTTATGTAACCAGGGAAGGCACTAAAATCTACTGGCTCGGTCACGGATACGTGGCAACCAGTTCCGTGGATGGATTATACGAATATATCCATATCTTAAAACCTGGTCTCACCAATTCGATTCAATTGTTCAACACCGCCGATGGTAAAGAATTTGAGTCAGCGATCCTTTTAGCGAAAAATAAGCCGGTGACACTGGAAAAACACGAACGGGGATACCGGCTCACGCTTCCTGAAGGTGAAACCTGGGATGCGCTCGACACGGTAATCCGCTTAAGTGTAAAAAAGTAAATCAACTTAGTACCGTACCGTGGGAAAAAGCCCACAATGAGTTGATAGAGTCCGCAAGTTGGATTAAGATTCGCAGATCAAAAAGAACTTTGGAGAGTAGCCGATGGTATTTCCAATGCTTCATTCAATGACAAAAGGAATTGTGCTTGCAATTGCAATCTGGTACTGGCCTAATGTTGTCGACATCGGTCCGGCTGATTTCAAACTCGTTAAAGAACATGGCTACACGCATATGAAGGTCGATTTTTGGTGGCATTCGCTGGAACCAGAACAAGACAAGTTCGAGATTGATGGTCTCAAGAAAATTCTCGTTCAGGCAGAGAAAGAAGGGGTGCAGATCATTCTAAATTTGTTCGGCGCTCCGGAACCAGCCGCTCCACACTGGGCGTATGAAAAGTTTCCGGACGCATGGTTCACAGACCATCTGGGACACCGATATGGACCCTCGGACGGTCATTTGGTTTTGGCAGGTACAGGCGCTTATCCGGGGTTGTGTTGGGATAGTCCGGAAGTCAGGCAGGCTGCTGAAAAATTTTTCGTTCATCTTATCGACGAACTTAAATATCATAGAGCGCTCGCCGCATGGAATATATGGGCAGAGCCATTGACAGAACCAGCCCGGACATGGGGTCCTGATCGCAAATTCTGCTATTGCAAGCACACACAACAAGCATTCCGTGAATGGTTGATGCGTAAGTTCGGAAGTATCGATGGTCTCAATGCAGCCTGGGGGACTACCTACACTGCATGGCGCCAGGTTAATCCACCGGTTTCACCCAAGCGACATCACACCCCCTGGATGGCATGGAAGACTTTTTTGGCCGACAGGATCGCGGCCAATATGGCCTGGAAGTATGAAATCTTCAAAAAGCATGATCCGAAACATCCGATTTGCGCTTATGGACAGACCTTTTCTGGCAACAATCCTGCCACATGGGATCAGGATGACTGGAAAATGCAGCAACCACTGGATAGCTATGGAGTGTCGTTCTACCAGGCGTTTCATTTCTCCGGCACAGAGGTGGATCCGTCATCCTGGATGAATCATCTGGACGGTATTCGTTCCGCCTGCGAGCAGACCAGGCAGGGACAGTTTTTTCTCGGTGAAAACCAGGTCTCGCAGGTAGATGAAATATCGCAGACTCCGACATGGCAGATGCACATGAGCCGTCTTGCTGCTCTCTCGTGCGGCGCTTCGGGTATCTGGGATTGGTGTCTGCGTCTGCCTTATCCCGGCTCGTGGTGGGCTTCTTTCGGATTAGCCCGTCCTGATGGCACACTGGGCTCGTGGGCGGAAGATATTCAGCGCATAAATGCTCTGATCGGCAAAATATCCGAACACTGGGAAATGCCAAGGGTTCACAGCCGCGTCGCAATATGGTTTGATCCGCAGACGTTCTATTTTTGCGATGCTCAGAAGAAACTTGACCTGATTAAAGACTCTATCCAGGGTTTCTACAAAATTGCCTGGGATTTAAACGCACCGATGGATTTTGTTCATGCAGATTTTATCACCCCTGAAACGCTTGCCAAATACAAGACGCTTCTCATCCCTTACCAGCCCACTATGACCCGTGAAACCGCACGCATTCTTAAAGAATACGTCAGAGGCGGCGGCAATATAATTACAGAAGCGGGATTCGGACGCCAGCAGGAACACGGCTGGGCAGCGAGTCAAATTCCGTACGAGATGCAGGACGTTTTCGGCTGCAAAACGGAGGGGATCTTTTCGGAAGAGAATCCTGTGTTACGGATCGGAAACGCAAGGCTGCATGGTACCCGATTCCGGGAGTTTTACGAGCCTACCTCAGGAAAAGTGATTGGCCGGCATTCGGATGGCTCTGCGGCAATAATTCAGACAAAATATGGCAATGGGACAGCACTCATCATTGGTACTTTGGTTGGAATCGAGTATTGTAAAAGCCGCAATGCGGAGTTACGCAAGTTTTTCTCCCCTTATATTTCCTCAGAAGTGGTCATCGAAAATGTCCTGGATTATACTGGTTTTTCAGCGCGAATCATTCACTGCCGAAATAACGACATTCTGTTCCTGATGAATTTTTCATCGGTTGCGGAGAATCCACTTGTAAAGTTAGAGAGAAACTACTCATCAGCCCGGAATATCGATACAGGGGAAGTTTTTACAATTGGGGGGAGTGTGCTCTCCGCTGAAGTGCCCCCGAGAGAGGCGTTGGTTCTTTTATTGGAAGATGGATAGAATATTTAGAAATCAAAGACAACCATGTTCAACCGGTCATTCATATCAGTATTAGCATTCCGGGAGAATTAGCAGATGTGAAAACTGATACTCGCTTTGCGGTTGTCAGGTTTTCTTCCAGCGACCTTTCCGGAAGGCAATGTTGATGGAAAGGAAGAATAACGATTTTAAGAAACCTGTGGAGGAATATTACAATGAGAGCTGTTAGACAATGGTGTAATTCTTTGTTTCGGCTCAGACTGGCCTGGCACTTACGCGGCAGAATACCACATGCATCCCAAATATCTGATCCACGCTGCCATAAATCGAACCACCATTAAAGGCACACCGGAAGGAGGGTGGTTTCCACAGCAAAAAATACCAGTGCATGAAGCACTGAAGGCTTATACGATTAACTGTGCTTATGCGGCGTTCGAAGAGCATATCCGCGGATCGATCAAGCCAGGAAAACTTGCTGACGTCACGGTCTGCGATCACAATCTCCTTACAATCGATCCGGCTGATATTGAATATGAATATCCTGATGACAATTGTTGAGGGTAAAATTGTTTTTCAGCATAAGTCAATTCATAAAAAGTAATGCCAGTGTTGTTGTTATCAGGGGAGTAATTAAATTGAAAGGGAAAAATACATGTTGTCGGAATTATTCAGAAAAAAGTTCTGCATTCACAATATTTTTTTATTAGCGGTTGGGATTTTATCCTTTCTATTACTAACGTCTGAAATCAACTTTGCACAATACAGCCAAGAATCGACGCAATGGGCAATGAAACCAGGGAAATGGGAAACTCTAAAGATCAAATATACTGAACCAATCCAGGTGGATTTGTCACAAAAATGGCATGGACCTTGGGATAAAGCTCTCGGTTTAGCCAACGGCAGGCTGGGTGCAAAAATTCATGGACAGGCTAAAAATGAAGTCATCACCTTAAACGAGATTACGCTTTGGGCAGGGTATCCACGTGACTGGAACGATCCCAACATTTTTGATGCGCTGAAAGAGACACGAGAACTTCTTCTGGCTGGCAAATATACTGAAGCTAACGTAAAGGCAAGGCAATTACAGAGTCTCAACAATGAACCGTATTTACCACTGGGAAATCTCAAACTCAATTTCGACGAAGGTGAGAACTACTCTGATTATAAAATGGTACTCGATCTCGATTCCGCAATGGTGAAAATTCGTTATAAAGTAGGAACCAAAACGTTCCGGCGTGAGATGTTTATTTCCTATCCGGATCAGGTCTATGTCATTCGCCTGTCAACAGATCAGCCCGGAGGCTTAAGCTTCAGTACAACTTTGGATTGCCAGTTACAGTACACCATTTCCTCCGAAGAAAACAATTGCCTGGTTATTAACGGTCGTGCGCCCTATTTTAATGATACCTGGTCATCGCAAACTTTATACGATGATCATCGGGGAATGACTTTTTATTCCAGACTCAAAATACTGCCAGCCGGCGATCATATCTCGTCGAACGATTCATCACTTTCTGTTAAGAATGCTGATTCCGCATTGCTAATTTTTTCTGCAGCGACCAGCTACAACGGTCCAAACAATGATCCTGCTCTCAATGGAATTAACCCGGTACCTGTTGCAAAAGCCTATGTTGAAAAAGCGGCGACAAAGTCTTATGATGAACTTCTCGTGTCCCACCTCAAAGATTATCAGAAAATATTCCGTCGGTTATGGATTGAAATTAATGACGAAGATCCGGGGCAGTGGGCGATGAATTTTCAATATAATCGTTTTGAAGTGATTCAGTGCTCCCGCGAGGGTGGACAACCAATGATGCTTCAGGGAATTTGGAATAAGGAAGTAAAGCCCAACTGGTATTGCCATTGGACCATGAATAGTGAGGCTCCAAAAGCTTATTGGACAACCGAAGCCGGAAACATGACCGAATGTTTTGCGCCAGTTACCAATTTTGTAAGAGAACTTGCTCATAACGGCGCTGAAACAGCCAGGATTAATTATGGCTGCCGGGGCTGGGTTGCGCATCATAATGTCGATATCTGGAAACACACGGCAATGGTTGGAAAAACGATGCTTCATAACTACTGGGTCTGCTGGATGATGGGTGGTGTATTTATGAGTCAATTGTTGATGGAACATTACCGGTTCAGCGGAGATACCGCTTATCTTCGTGAACACGCCTATCCATTATTAAAGGGCGCTGCCGAATTTTGCCTCGACTGGCTTGTTGAAGATGAACAGGGATATTTGACAACTGCGCCATCGACATCTCCGGAAAACTATTATATGACGGGTGATAGCACATCAGATGGCGTTTGTATCGGTGCAACCATGGACCTGGCGCTGATCAAGCAGCTGTTTCTGGATGTGATGGAGTCAGCGAAAACGCTGAAGATGGATGCAGATTTCTGCCAGAAACTGGATTCCGTATATCAACGCATTCATCCGTTTCAAATCGGGAGCCGAGGGCAATTACAGGAATGGGCGTACGACTGGCCGGAAGCGGAACCAGAACATCGCCATGCTTCCCACCTGGTAACTGTTTTTCCGCTGAGTCTTATCACTCCAAGGGGAACGCCCGAACTGTTTGCTGCCGCCAAACGTTCCCTTGAATTACGGGGTGATGGCGCATTTTTGCCCACGAAAGACGGATGGTGGGCTCGTCTGCTCGAAGGTGATAAAGCGCTTGATGCCCTAACATCCCCCAACAGACCTACGCGCTATACTAATGAATATGGGGGATTTCCGGAGCTTTTAATTCAAAGCCATACTGGTGAAATCGAGCTACTGCCGGCTTTGCCGATTTCATGGAAAAGTGGAAAAGTACTCGGTTTAAGAGCCCGCACTGGATACGAAGTGGATATTGAATGGTCAAATAGTCAGTTAACCAGGGCAATCATTCGGTCGTCATTAGGAACGACGCCGGTCGTTCGCGTTCAGGGAAAACTGGTTGCTCTGTCAGACCCACGTATCACGATTGAATATCTGGCAAAGCATTAGTACATTTAGTTTTTTAGATAAAATATATTATGTATTATCAATGCAAAAGAAATCTAAATATCTCTGAAATCCATAAATATAACGAAATGCGAAAGGAGGTGTATTATTATGTTGTTGTACTGTAGAAGTCCATAATAATTTTAAAGGCAGCTTTAGCAGATGTTTCAGGGCGGAATTTTTTATGATGTGATAAACTACCCGATCTTACTTGATTTTTCGCTATAAGAATCTGAAACATTTGTTAAATATAAATTATAAAATTTCATTATTCCTTAATTTAGGAAAGGAGTCATTCCAATGTTAAAAATGATAAAAAACCAAACAATGTCCCAGACAAATGGGATATTAGTAATTATTATGCTTTTCCCAATTTTAGCATTTGCACAAGATGGTTTGATCGCCCACTGGACCCTAGATGAAGGAGAAGGAACATTTGTCACCGATTCTGTCGGTGGTTATTTAGGTGAACTGATAAATACTGTAGAATGGGCGGTGCCAGAAGAAGCGAAAATAGGCTCCGGCGCGCTGTATTTTAATGCACAAGAAGATTATGTCCAGACTGATTTGCTGGATGATCTTGTTTATGCAGATGAATTTACCTTGTGTGCCTGGTTCAATACGGAAATCGTTGATGAAGGGCAGCAGCATATTCTCTGGATTGGCGCGGCTACGGAAAATGGTTTTGGTGTGGGACAGGAATGCCATTTGACTGTCAATCATTTTACCTATCTGGAAAAGGTTGTATTTAACTTCGGCGATGGATGGGATACAAATGGGGATATCGTAAATATTATTAGTGCAGAGGATTTTTATGGCGTTGATGAATGGCACCATCTGGCAGGCGTCATCAGGATTATAGAAAGGGAAACAGACACATTAACCGTTGGTGAGCTCTATCTGGATGGAGAATGGGTTGAACCCATGGAGCATGAATATCCGTCAAGAGATACGGTCTATCATGAGGTAGCGCGAGATATGTGGGATACCCCGCTACGGTTCGGTGCTCCCGGCGTAACCTCATCAAGAAATTTTCTCGGTTTAATTGATGATGTTCAAATTTATAACCGTGCCTTGACAAAAGAAGAAATAGCTGTTGTAATGACAGGCGCCCATGCGACATCCACGGTCGATAGAACTGATCGCTCTATGCCGACAACCTGTTATCTATCAGATAATTATCCCAATCCATTTAATCCTGAAACTAACATTTATTTCTCATTAACACAATCCGATTTGGTTAGTCTAACAATCTATGATATTCTTGGTAAAGAAGTTCAAAATTTGGTCAGTGAGCTTAAAGACGCAGGAACGCATAGGAGTACATTTAACGCGGCAGGACTTTCCAGTGGGGTTTATTTCTACCAGTTAAAGGTTGGCGGTCGTATTGTGGATACCAAAAAAATGTTATTGGTTCAGTAAAATTTGATACGTAATTAGTAAGGGCTACTTGTGTATTAAAAAATGCTGAAATATGCAAGTTCGATAGGCGCGTCTTGTTTGGCGCGCCTTTCGGATTATTTCTTTCGCGGAATGAAAATACAGAAATCCAAATTTCTGTTATTAATCATTATTGTTTAAAATCATTATTTCAAGGCTTCACCTGATATGATAAATATAGCCAAAATTCTGTGTATTGGTTTCCAGTTATTTTTTGTGCTCCCGATATTCTCGCAACCGGTATTGAATGAAATTATGTCCTCGAATATCACAAGCATTGAGGACGAATATGATGTGGATCAACAGAACTGTCCGGTGCCTGATTGTGACTGGTGGTACAAAAGAATGGGAGATGCTACGCATGATGGTGAATATCCTGATTGGATTGAAATCTACAATCCGGGATCGAAGAGTATAAATCTAAATGGATTCGGATTGTCAGACAACCCTTCAAATCCATACAAATGGATTTTTCCGGACGTAACAATTGCGCCCCAAAAATATCTATTAGTGTTTGCATCCGGCAAAAATCGAAAAGAACCCCATGAAGTGGAAACCTATATGCATACAAATTTCAAGATTGATCGCTTAGGCGAATGGATTGTTTTAACCGATAAGTCCGGGAAATTATGCGATAGAGTAGACACTGGAAAAATACCAATCGATTTTTCATTTGGGCGATTTCCTGATGGCGATTCAACATGGGTTATTTTCTCAGAACCTACACCAGTCCACAGCAATAATACGAAACCATTTCCTGGTTTTAAAGATATGGTTTCATTTTCACATGATGCCGGATTTTATAATGGCGCTTTGTCCCTTGTCCTTTCTGCGAACTTATCATCGTCAAAAATTTATTACACACTGGATGGAGAAAATCCTTCTATTCGCTCCTCTTTGTACGGGAATCCAATAGACATTACAAAAACCACTGTTGTTAAAGCCCGAACATTTGAAAACGGTATCATGTCAAGTACAATACAAGTGCGAACCTATTTCATTAATGAAGATTTTACTTTTCCGGTTATTTCAATATCTACACCACCAGATAATCTTTGGGATAAAGATGTTGGAATCTACGTTCCGGGGCGTAATCCCGATGAAGGAAATCGTGTCGCAAATTACTGGCAGGACTGGGAACGTCCGGTTCACCTTGAATTTTTTGAACCGAATAAAACCAAAGGATTCAGTATTGATGCTGGTATTAAAATATTTGGATGGGGCAGCCGGTCACATAAACTAAAATCCTTGTCAGTTATGATTCGCGACAAATATGGTCAAAGTACATTGGAATATCCACTTTTTCCCGATCTTGATATATCCACTTTCAAATCATTTGTTTTACGTGCGGCGGGCAACGATTGGCAGAGAACATTCTTTCGAGACCCTTTGGCATCAAGTCTTGTTGAGGATAAAAATGTGGATAGACAGGCATTTAGACCGGCGATTGTATTTATCAATGGAGAATACTGGGGTATTCATAATATTAGGGAAAAGCTCAATGAAGATTATCTCGCTTTTCATTTCGGCATAGATAAAGAAAATGTTGATATTATCAGCCGATACTGGCGAAGATCATATGTGGTAGTCATTGAAGGTGATGATAAAGGTTATCTTGCACTGGAAAAATATTTAAGGAATAATGATATCAATCAGCCAATACATTATGACTATATTCAATCGATAGTTGATGTAGATAATTATATCGATTACTGTGTTACTCAAATTTTTTGCGCCAATTATGACTGGCCCGGAAATAACAATAAATGTTGGCGAGCCAGAACAGCAAACGGTAAATGGCGATGGCTCATGTATGATCTCGATTATACATTCAATTCGGAGGGTAACAATAATTATCAACACAATACGCTTGCGCATGCCACGCAAACAAATGAACCGGGATGGCCCAATCCACCTCATACGACTTTTTTATTGCGGAATATGCTTAAAAGTGAAAAATTTAAAAATGAATTTATAAACCGATTTGCGGATTATTTAAATACAGTTTTCAGTTATCACGTGATAAATGATAAAATTAACAAAATGAAAACAATTTTTGAACCTGAAATCGAGCAATATATCGATAGATGGGGCCTATATGGATCGACTTTACGATCAAAGAGTGCCTGGAACCAAAATATTAATGTATTGCGAACATTTGCGTCGCGTCGTTCACTCTATATGTACCGACAAATTTGTGATTATTTCAAGCTTGAAGGTTCGGATTTCATTGAGCTTGATATTTCTTTGCCAGGCAGCGGAAAAATAAAAATAAACTCCATTCTTATTGACAATTATCCCTGGTCAGGTGATTATTTTTTGGGTGTGCCTATACAATTATCGGCTTTGCCAAATTCCGGTTATCGGTTTACTCACTGGAGTGGTTTGTTATCAAGTGATTCTTTGGATCAACAGATTTCTGTTTTTTTGCCCGATGTGCAATTTGTAATGGCACATTTTGAAAAAAATAATGTGATATCTGAGAATGTTATTTTTAATGAGATAAATTACAATTCTTCAACCACCTTCGATCCGAAAGATTGGGTGGAATTGTATAACCCGTTCAGCAGCCCTATTGATGTTTCTAAGTGGACTTTTCAGGATAGTGACAATTCACATAAATTTACTATTCCAAATAATACTGTCATTCCCGCTGATGATTATCTTGTTTTGTGCAGGGATTTATCTGCATTTCATAAATTTTTTCCAAGCGTTAAAAACACTATTGGGGATTTTGATTTTGGTCTCAACCGTAATCAGGATATTGTTCGTCTTTTTGATAATATGGGAAATATCATCGATTCAGTTTCATTTAGCAGTCTCGCACCGTGGCCACCACAACCAGATGGCACAGGTCCAACACTCTCTCTTCGAGAACCACATCTGGATAACTCAATCGCGCAAAATTGGGGGATTTCTATCGGACATGGGTCACCTGGTTCGCAAAATGAACTGGCATCTTATGCTAATATTGAACAGACTGCTTTACCTTCGGTTATCTCACTCGGGCAGAATTATCCCAATCCATTCAATGGTGGAACTACAATATCCTATGCTATACCCCGAACAGCATTAGTGAACCTTTGTATTTTTAATATTAACGGAAGAAAAGTGGCAACTTTAGAAAATCAAACAAGATCTCGAGGAAATTATATCGTAACATTTGATGCATCTAATCTTTCAAGCGGTCTTTATTTTTACAGGCTAACTGTTGGTTCCGAAATTTTCATAAAAAGGATGATAGTGCTCAAATAAGGGAGCTAATTTATTAAGGAGGCAATTCATGAAACTTTATTCACGTCGCTCTTGGTTAAAACAAAATTTAGCTTTGATGGCTGCTGGTTCAACAATTTCAACAAGTACGCTATTGCCAAAAGAAGCATTTGCAACAAGACATGGAAAACTACAATTGTCAATGCATTTATCTTTGCAGAATTCAGAGCGCCTTAAAATTTGCAAGCAGCTTGGCGTTACTCATGCGATTACCAGCGCCCCACTTTCGAATATTGGAAGAGATCAGTATGAGGCTGCCATAAAGAAACTAAAGGAAGATTTTGCCCAGGCAGGATTTTCTATCGCCGGCATCGAAAGCCATCCTGTCCCGTTTGATTGCATTAAATTAGGAATTAAAGGTCGTGATGAAGAAATTAGAAACACGATTGCAGCCATCGAGGCATTAAGCAAAGCGGGCATCAATATGAGTTGTTATAATTTTATGGCTGGCTTAGGTTGGTACAGAACCAAATTTGATATACCCGAGCGTGGGGATGCAAAAACCAGTGAATTCTGCTATGAAGATTCCCAAAAGGAGGGATTGACCAAATGGGGAGAGATTAGCGAAGAGCAAATGTGGGATAATTTAACCTATTTTTTAGAACGTGTTATTCCTGTGGCTGAAAAATGGAACGTCAAAATGGCAGCGCATCCGGACGATCCACCGATTTCTCCTTTACGGGGAATTGCGCGCATCTTAACCAGCGCTGATAATTTCCGCCGTCTTATGAACATCGCGCCCAGTCCTGTAAACGGAATCACCTTTTGTCAGGCAAATTTTAGAGCGATGGGCGAAAATATATATGATCTTGCGCGTGAATTTTGTGAACAGGGCAAAGTTTTTTTTGTCCATTTTCGTGATATTGAAGGGACAGCAAAAAGATTTCATGAAACCTTTCATGATAATGGTCCAACGGATATGGCAAAAATGTTGGAGATTTATTCAAGAGCGGGATTCTCTGGTCCTATTCGTCCCGATCACGCACCCACGCTTTCTGGTGAAAGTGAAGAAAGTCGGGGCTATGGTATGCAGGGGAAAGTGTTTGCCTTTGGTTACATGATCGGAATAATGGATGCATTGAATATTTCGTACGAGTAGAGGCTGGCTGATTATCAATAATTGAGCCTATCAGCAACAGATTTCAGAATGAAAATAGTGAATTGTACAATCCTGACGACAAAAAAATTAGTAGCTTCAAGTTCCAGGTACAACTTTAATATTTAAAATTCTTCCAGGTGCAATGTAAACACTTTCCTATTGTCCGAAGTGATGGTTTTTATAAGAGACTTGAATGGTATGACTATCAACAATCTTAAAATGCGGACCACGCTCTGGGGACCGCTGAACCGGGTCACCATCAGCCTGACCAGGAACAATGTCTGGGAAAGGACGTGATCAGCTCGCTGTGCATGTTCCGCTGGACGTTGAACCGCACGGCGGAGGCGTCGGAGATTCGCGGCGTGGAGGCGGACCTGCGTGAGAATGGGTGAGAAATCACCGAGCATATAGCTCCTTACCCCAACTGGGACACCCCCGAGGGGCCCGCGTACACTGCCATCCCGGGAGTGCCACCGCTGCACATGGAGAACGACCACTTCGGTGAGGCGGTCGAATATCCAACGATCCTAGCCGACGAGATCAATCTGGATTCCCTCAAGGAGCAAAAGGATATAAGGAGTTTATTTTCTCGAAGTCCAGTAAAAAATGTGGGGCATATTCAGCCATGGAATGGAGAAAATCGATGAACACCGAGATTTATAACGAAAAGAAAAAAGGATCTCTAATGAATACCAAGACTTTTTTTCTCATATTCACGCTGTTCCTGTCGATCAACACCTATGCCTGGCAGCAACACATTGCCTATCGAATCCAGGCGACCTTGAATGATTCCAGTAAAACCATCGATGGAACGGCAGAATTAATGTATTTAAATAATTCTCCCTTTGTGCTGGAAAAGTTATATTTCCATCTCTATCCCAATGCTTATCAACCCGGCAGCTATCTCGATTCAAAACATCGCTCCATGCATTATTTTTGGATGGCGGATTTAAAGGAAAATGATGCCGGCTATTGTAACGTCAACCATATTGAAGAAGCAGGGGCGCAGCCAATGCACTATGATGTCGATAATACGCTTATGACCGTTCTCCTGAATCATCCGCTAAATCCCGGGGATTCGCTGGTTTTAAAGATTCAATTTCAAATCAAATTTGGGAAAAAAACAGATCGAATAAAGGAACGAAATGGCCAGTACGTGGTCACACAATGGTATCCTCGCATCTGCGTCTATGATGATCATGGCGGCTGGCATCTGGATCAGCATTTGGGGAGCGAATTTTATGGTGAATTTGGAATTTATGATGTTGAAATCACCCTTGCCGCAGATTATGTTATCGGCGCAACGGGGATTCTTACCAATCAAAATGAAGTTCTGCCCGATTCCTTACTCGCAAAACTGGATCTCAAAAGATATAAAAAAGAGTCTGTTGATTCAATAAAGGCAACATTGCCGAAAGCGAAAAAGGGGGAGACCAAAACCTGGAAATATCACGCCGAAAATGTGCACGATTTCGCCTGGGCCGCTGATCGGAAATTCCGGATTGGCACCACTCAGTGGGAAAATGTGACCATCTACGCCCTGGCTCAGGAATCCAATGCCGCCAACTGGCAGGATGCCGCTGAGGTAGGGGAGCGAGTAATCGCGCTTTATTCAAAACATTTCGGGCGCTATCCCTATCCTCAAATGACCCTGGCCGATGTTTATCAGGGCATGGAATATCCCATGATCGTCATGGTTGGCGGGAAAAGTCCCACTTATAATGGCCTGTTTTATCACGAAATTGGTCACAACTGGTTTTATGGTGCAATAGGCAGCAATGAAACCGCTTATCCTGCGCTGGATGAAGGTTTTACCACCTATCTGACAGATTTTGCCCTGGATAGTCTGGAAGATGTCCGAACTTATCGGGAATGGGATATTGGTTGGTATCGTAAAAAATTTTATCGCACGAATCCTAACTTTCGGACAGCTACGATTAAACACGCAATTCGCACCAGTAAAACCGGTTTTGAAGAAAAAGTCTTAACCCATTCAGACCATTGCCAGGATTGGGGGAGTTATCGGCATGTGGCTTATACCAAACCCGCTGCTACCTTGCATCAGTTACAAGGGGTACTGGGTGATTCGGTTTTTTTCAAGGTAATGCGTACTTATTTTGATCGTTGGAAATTTCGCCATCCCTATCCTGAAGATTTCCAAAAGGTGGCCCAGGAAGTAAGTGGCAGAGATTTAAGCTGGTTTTTCGAGCAATGGTGGAACAGTACAAAAACCTGTGATTATGCGATTTCAGGGCTGTCAAATAAAAAACTGGCCGGTGGTGAGTATGAAACCGAAATCAGGCTTAAAAGACAGGGTGAAATTTATATGCCGATTGACCTGGAACTCACACTCGCTGATAATTCCCGATTGCGCTATACAATTCCAATTAATGAGGAATCCAAACAGGTGAAGGGCATCGAGGTGCTCCCCAAATGGATCGGCTGGAATAATTGGCAAAAAACGTATCAGACAAAGCTCAAGCTGCCGCAGAAAGTGAAAAGTGCTGTCATTGATCCGGATTTACGCATGCTGGATGTGAATTACCTGAACAATCGGAGCGGGTGCTTCCCCAAGATAGAACTGCAATGGGATAATCTGGTGGAGAAATACGTCCCCCTCGATGCTTATTTACTTCTATATCGTCCCGGTTTTTGGTATAATGATCGGGATGGTTTGAAAACCGGCCTGCACTTCAATGGCGGCTATTTAGGGAATTATAATACATCCGGTGATTATGCCCTGACGGCTGATATCTGGTATGGTATCATGAGTCAAAAAATTCATCACCAGGCCACATTTCAAACCTCGATTTTTCGTCCTGAACGGCTGATGACATTGGTTCTTAAAAACTCGGTCCTGGAAGGCCGACAAACAGCAGCGGCGGGTGTTGAAAAATCCATTCGTCGTAGGTTGTCCACTTTTCAGCGTCTGGATTTCAAACTCTACTTTAAACATTACGAACTGTTTGATCCAGCCTATTTATTCGAGCCATGGGAAAAAGGTGAAGTTAATTTGATTGAACTGGCAACTGTTTTTCGGCTCGAACAGCGCTGGCTACAAAGTGAATGGCAATTGCGTTATCAATCGACTTCATTTATGACTGACTTTATTTTCGATAAAATCGTGCTGGAATTTAAAGAAACCTGGAACCGGTGGTGCAACTGGAAGACACGATTCCGACTATTTCTGGGCGCCAGTGAAGGCTCTTTGCCGCTTCAGGAACAGTTCTATCTGGCAACTGCCAGTCCAATCGAATCATTTCAAAATTCCTGGTATCGTTCAAAAGGGACGTTGCCATCACAATGGCATGCAAATGCACATCTTCAATCAGGGGGCGGTGGAAATTTACGCGGTTATCTGGATCAAAACGTCGGCGGAAAACGAATAGTGGCGGCGAATCTTCAACTGAATATTTATAATCCTTTTCGTTTAATTAAATTCCCGCGGTTTTTCAATTTCATTCAGTGGATTCAACCCTGTTTGTTTTATGATATCGGTGACGTAATGCACGGCAACTGGAATCTTGATCTGAAATCAGATGCCGGATTGGGTCTCAATTGGAAACTCCCCTTCATTCCGCCACGCCTGGAACCGGTGATAATAAGATTTGAATTTCCGGTTTTTGTGAGTCATCCCATTCCAGGCGAAGAAAAATTTAAATTTCGATGGCTCATGGGTATCGGGATGGTTTTTTAAGGAATTTTTATCCTTTTTCGTGTCTGACTAGCGCGCTTTTAAAGTCCGGATGAATCCACCGGGCAGGCGGAGGAATCCTGCGGCGATAGCCGCAATCTCGTGGTTCCAAACAATGAAAGGGTTTTGTTATGGGTCAGAGTAACTCACAGCATCATCAGGCATGGATCGTTCTGTTGGTGGCGATTCCATTCATGGTTGTTTTTCTTGCGCGTGCCGGAGTCTTTTCCTCGGGAGCCACAATGGTTGAAGAAAGCACACAAAAGGATGAATCCTCAACTCAGCCGCTTCGCTTGCCCGACGATCTGGTCGCGGTTGCCGACGCCCGGTATGCTTCCCTGGACGGCCTGGCGCCTGGAAGCCGGGATGCACAGGATCGGCAGCGACTGGCAGTCCGGCAATTGGGATTGCCTCTGGAGGTCAAGAGCGCAAAGACCGGAATCGTATTCCGGTTGGTCCCTCCGGGCAGCTTTACGATGGGCAGTCCCCGAACGGAGCAAGACGCAATGGTGCTTGTTGGCATGCCGCGAGAGTGGGTGCATGACGAGGTCGCGCACGAAGTGACGCTGAGCGAGGCGTTTTATTGTGGCAAGTTCGAGGTGACACAGGGCCAATGGGAGCAAGTAATGGGGACGACTCCATCATATTTCAAAAATGCAGGTAAAAACGCACCCGTGGAGCAGGTGAGCTGGGATGATTGTCAGGAGTTTCTGAATAAGCTCTGTCAGATTGAGGGGGCGGCAGAGGGGACATACCGGTTGTTGACGGAGGCTGAGTGGGAATATGCGTGCCGGGCGGGGACGCAGACGGCGTTGTACATCGGAGATCTGGTTATCGAGGGATTACATGATGCTCCTGTGTTGGATGATATTTCGTGGTATGGGGGCAATAGCGGGGTCGCATACGAGGGCGGTTTTAATTCGAGCGATTGGCGCGAAAAGCAGTACGGCCATACTCGTGCAGGCACGCATGCCGTTGGTGGCAAGCGGGCGAATGGTTTCGGTCTTTATGACATGATTGGGAACTTGTGGGAGTGGTGCCAGGACTGGTACACCGGTTATCCGGACAGCCCACCGCTTAGTTCTGCGGTGGGTTGTACACGGATCGCCAGGGGCGGCGGTTGGGACGCAGACGCCTGGGATTGCCGCTCAGCGGAACGCAGTATGGGTGCACTCGATGACCGTGTCTATGACCTGGGCTTTCGCATCACGAGGACAATACGGATGAAACCGCAACACGAGCCGAAAAATGAATTTGAATGAGGAGGTGTTACATGTCGAGAGTTTTGCTGGTCCTGGTAATGGCAGGTGCGTCTGTTCTCTGTGCTCAGCCATACGTAAAGACGGTTAAACAATCCAGCGGTATCCTGCCGAATCCCAACAAGGTCTATTCAGATCAGTGCTATGTCTGGCTGAAGGAAATGCCGGATTTTTTTCGCGAACGGCGTTATCTTCCGGACGGGTATGCCTGGGATCGCCATTCCTATCAGGGCGTGTACGTTTCTGATAATCCCACAAGCATGTTCTATTCCAGACATTACGTGGGCGAAACCGTGATCCTGTTCAAGCCAGATACACCAGGCGGAGAGGTACGTAAGGACAACATCATCTATCAATACTCTATTTCTCAAGGCAATGATGACGATTTGGACCAGATCTGGGTGCACGGCGAATTCATGCCGCCCAGAGACTGCATCCAGTGGGTACTGGCGGGCACAGGAAAGCATCGAGGCATTAAATCGGAAGGGATCTGGCACTGGATTTGGCCTGAGAATCGCAACTGGGAGCAGCCCCCGAATCCACCCGGCTACGATTATCCGAACGCCGAGGAGTTCAACTATCAGTATCCCGCCAGGTCCGATGGCGAACCGGCCATGCTGGGACACGACTATTGGATCGAGATTCCCCCTTATGGCGTGGCAGATACCTCACTCACACTTGCGCTGCCAGCTACTAAGAAACCCGTCCACACCAGACGGTTGATCGAAAAGGGCTACATCCTGATTAAGAAACTTCCTGACCTGCAGCAGAGGCAACTGATTCCCGCCGGCAGCAAGGGCGGCCCTCGTGAGCAGACCACCGGATTCGACCACTATAATTTCAAGGGTATCTATATTTCCCTGAATCCAAACAGCCCCTTCCACAACAGACCATTGACAGGCAAGGTCATGACCCTTTATACACCCCAGCCGGGTGAGGACATGCATCCCGGCAATATCCACTGTCAGTATTGGTGTATTCAGTCGGGCAAGCCTGAAGGGGATCAGATATGGTGGTGGGGTGAGTCGTTTCCGCCTCGCAAGGCGAAATTAACCCTGAAGGTGGCCACCGGTCGGTTCGAAGGGCTGTCCGGGATCGGCACCTGGCATCCCGTGTGGCCGAGTGATTGGCGGAAGCCACCTCTTCCAGCCGGATATAACGATGCCCTGGCTCAGGAGTACACGTTTGACATGCCGATGACGGAGTGAACAATGTGGATACGTGGTTGCAAGATAACACCAACCACATAAGCGATGCAAAGGAATACATGAATAGAAGAGCAAGAAACGAGAAATCCTCTGCCAGCGGGATTTCATTCCCGAACGCTTTTATCGGGAATCCAGGTGGATGGAAATAGCGATTGAGCATGACAAAACAGATGATATTTCAAGTTTCTGAAAGATACAAAAAAGAATATAATTTTGGAAAAAATACAGACAGGAATTTTAATTATATTCATTGCACTTAATAAAGGAGAAAAGCATGAACTCACAAATGAACCGCCGCGACTTCATTTGCGGGGCAGCAGCTTCGGTGGCGGCGTTTACGATTGTACCGCGGCACGTGCTGGGAGGTAGCGGGAACATCGCCCCGAGTGACAAGATCAACCTGGGTTATATCGGCTGTGGAACTCAGGGATTGCGGATTATTATGGGCCGGCTTGGAATGCCGGAGGTGCAAATTGTCGCCGTTTGCGACCCGGAGAAGGACAGTAATAAATATGTGGATTGGTCGCCCGACAGTCTACGACAGGATATCGCCCGGGTGCTGGAGAAACCCGATTGGAGGCAGGGCAAGAAAAGCATTCGTGGCGGCCGGAATGTCGCCCGGAAGATTATCGAAACCTACTATGCCAGGCAGCAGGCTTCGGGCAAGTTTAACGGATGTGCCGCGTATGCCGACTTCCGCGAGATGCTCGAGAAGGAGAAGGATATCGACGCGGTCGAGGTGATGACGCCGGACCATCTCCATGCTACCATTGCGATTGCGGCAATGAAGAAGGGTAAGCATGTCTCGATGCACAAACCTCTGGCGAATCGAGTGCAGGAGGCGCGATTGGTTATCGAAACCGCCCGCAAAACGAAGGTTGGTACATTTTTACTGGCTGCCAGTGTAAGTGCGAGAATTCGTATGTTGGCGGGGTGGATTCGGGAAGGCGAGATCGGCACGTTGCGCGAGATTCACAACTGGACAAACCGGCCGATATGGCCACAGTACTCAACGATTCCAACGAAAACGCCGCGTGTTCCGAGAGGCTTTGATTGGGACTTATGGCTGGGGCCTTCTCTGGATCGGCCTTATCATCCGCACTACACGCATGCAGTTTTTCGCGGTTGGTATGAGTTTGGTGGCGGACCAATCGCCGATATGGGGCACTACAGCCTGTGGCCAGTATTCAGCGAGTTCGGCCTGGACAATTTGGTCTTGATAGAATCGATGGGGAGCCATGCTTGCACAATTGTGGATGGCGTCAGCTCCTCCATTCAAAATGATTTTTCTTTCCCCCTCGCCTGCACGGTTCGGTTCAAATTCGCGGCAAAGGATGATCGACCGGAGTTAGACCTGTTCTGGTATGATGGAGGAATGAAGCCGCAGACGCCGGAAGAGATCGAGCACGACAACAAGGAACTGCCATCCGAGGGAATGATGTTTATCGGTGATAAGGGTAAGATCCTCTGCAATTTCCGAGGCGATGATCCGCACTTTTTTCCAGAGCGTGATATGCGTGAGCTTTACAAAAAGGCCAGGATGCCGCGGGAGCCAGGACCAAAACGTGCCGACGAGTGGGTTGAGACGTTAAAAGGCGGCGAACCAACTTACGCTGATTTCACTCTCGGCGGGCCCATCTCCGATGCCTTTAATCTGGCCGCAGTATCGCTGCGGATGGGCGGCCAGCGGCTGCGTTGGGACTCTGCCGGCGGCCAGATCACGAACGTGGAGTCAGCGAACAAGTACCTGACTCGCGACTATCGAAAAGGCTGGGAGATAACCGCATGAGCGCATCCCGCACAGTGACGTGATTACGGAAAATGGCTGCCCGCTGTCTTTTCCTTAAAGACGGGATTCCATTGATGCCGTGACATTTCCGGCCTAATACCTTTGCAGGAGTGACAACCGGCCGCCACAAGACAATTACTTTAACACATAACTAATTTAGGAGGTTTTATGTCAATAAGCAATCGTCGTGATTTTCTTAAAAAGTCGTTGACGGCAACAGCCGTCATGACTGCTTCCGTTGTTGGCGGCAAACCCGTTTCAGCGTCATCCGAGGCCAGGGCTGCCGTAAATCCGCCGATGAAACTTTCCGTCTTATCCTACTCGTTTCGAGGGCTGCTGGATGAAGGCAAGATGAATGTATTCGGATATTTGGAAACCTGCAAATACCGATACAACCTCAGTTTGGCTGATATCTGGAACGGCTTTTTAACAAGCATGGATGAGGATTATCTGAAGAAGGTCCGTGAAGCTCTCGACGGACGCGAACTGGTGCTTGCCGATTTATGTGCGGACCAGGTGCATATTTGGGACGACGACCCCGACAAGCGTAAAAAGAACTATGAGTATGCCCTGGCGAATCTGAATGCTGCCAAAATACTTGGGGCGAGGTTTATGCGGGTGGACGCTGGCGGTAACGGTCAGACGTGGACCAGCGAGCAATTTGATCATATCGTCAAGCGGTATAAGGAATATGCCCAATATGCGCATGACCACGGCTTTAAAGTCGGCGCCGAGAACCACTGGGGTCCGGAGACCGTCTGGGCTAATCTGAAGAAGCTCTACCATGCGGTGGACCATCCGGCTTTCGGGATTTCCTGTCATATCGGAAGCTGGCATGGCACGCAGGCGGAGAAGGATGAGGCCGACCGGCTCGTGGCACCGTGGGTTTGTCATACGCACTTCGCGTGGAACATTACGGAAGGACCGTTGGAAGAGAAAATGAAGAACCTGCGCGACGTTGGTTACCAAGGTTCCTACAGCGTTGAGCACCACAGCGGCAAAAATGAATACGCCGAGGTAGCAGTCCAATTGGCCCGGGTGCGGGCGGTGTTTGACCGCTGGCAGAATGAATGAGCGATCCGGTATCTATTTTGGACACTGAGAGTTTGGTTGACAAAGAAGAACTCACGGAAAAACCGAGTCCTTCTTTTCATTAAGTTGAAAAAGCAAGCTAGGCTTTGTCTGAACAATGAATTTATTTTAGGATAATTGTAGGGTACAGGCATGTCTGTATCCTGCTTTTCCCATAAATTATTTGAGCGGATGTCGTTTTGTGTCTGCTCAGCCTGTTGAAACTTGTTCCAAATCTTCTCCCAACAATTCTTTTTCGTTCCATGACAGCGTGAAATTCCGCTGCGGGAGGTGGCTCAATCAGTCACCATCAATAACACACTGCCTCCCCCCAATGATCGATAAGTGAGGGAGCATAAAGTAGAATGTCAATGGCCAGATGCGCAAGCCGGTCATCTTGCTAAATAAGAAAACATATTTTAGGAGAAAAAAACATGAAAACATGCATCAGTAGAATAGCATGCTCAATGCTATTGTGTGCCCTGGTTGGGCTTATCGGTTGCTCTAATGACAGCGCGGGCTTCAAGACTGCATACGGGGACCCGGACAAGATCGACGTCGCAGTTGTCACGGGTGGACATGGGTTCCATCCTGAGGAGTTCTTTGCCCTTTTCGAGGGTCAAGACGACCTTCGATGTATCGAAGTGCCCCTGACGGATGACAGCGAAGTGTTCGAGGATATCAGCGAGTGGAATTATGACGTTGTGATGCTCTACAATATGACGCAGAATATTTCGCCGAAGCGGCAGGAAAACTTTGTTCGGCTCCTGAAAGATAAGGGTATCGGCGTGGTGGTGGTGCATCATGCGCAGGCCGCGTTTCAGAGCTGGATGGAGTACCACCAGATCATCGGCACCGCGTATATTTATTTCGACGTGGAGATCGATGGCAAGCTGTGGCCGCACTGTAAATGCAAGGGTAACCAGGATATCGCGGTATCCATCCGTGACAACAAACACCCGATTACCCGCGGTATGAAGGACTTTACCATCCACGATGAAACCTACAGAGGCCGCAGGTGGCTGGAGGGCAATCACGTTCTGCTGACGACGAATCATCCGGATAACGACGAACCGGTGGCCTGGACGCGCCAATACGGTCGCTCCCGGGTTTTCAATATCCAATTCGGCCACGACCAGCAGGCTTATGTTTGCCCGGAGTACCGTGACTTGATCGTGCGCGGCATCCGCTGGACCGCCGGGATGAAAAACGTTGCCACGGCGAGCGCTGCCGCCAAAAAAAGAGTCGAGCTGCACCAGACCTCAAATGCCATCGATGTCATGATCGATGGCAGACTTTTCACCAGCTATATATTCCAGCTCGATCCCGCGAAACCTTTAGCTGCCGAAGGCGTTTTGCTCACGAAACCTGTTTTTTTCCCCCTGCGTACGCCATCAGGCATTATGGTGACACGCGGCTGGCCCTTTGAGAAAATCGAAGGCGAATCACAGGATCACCCCCACCACATGGGGCTATACTTTACTTATGACCAGCCCAACGGCAACAACTTCTGGAACAATAGTACGCAGTCCCTGCCCGTTATCAAGCATATCCAGGCCGAAATAACGACCGACACCAAAGGTAACGCGGCCCTGGCAACGGTTATGCACTGGATCGGCAAGGATAATAACGCTCTGCTGGCTGAAAAGCGGCTGACCAGCTTTATACCGGGCCGCGACCAGCACATCATTGACACTGACATTGAATTAAAGGCTCTTGCCGACACTGTCGAATTCGGACACACCAAGGAGGGCATGTTCGCCATCCGTCTGGCCCAATGGCTCACCGAGAATAGCGGAACCGGCGCTTACCTGAACAGCAACGGCGATGAGAAGGAACAGGGCGTCTGGGGCAAGCGAGCCGAATGGGTCCGTATCCAGGGCGAGCACAACGGCACGACAGTCGGCATCGCCATTCTCAATCATCCCACCAGTACCAACTATCCAACCTACTGGCACGCCAGGGGCTATGGCTGTTTTTCAGCCAATCCCCTGGGCCAATATGCATTTGAAAAGTCACGCAATGTCGAGAATCCTCAACACTTTAATCTGACACTCAGGAATGGAGAAACTGCCCGCTTTAGATTCCGGGTGATCATTTACGAAGGTCCAAAAACGAAACAACAGCTCGACAACGAATTTCGACAATATGCACTTTAGGCCAAATTTTCACTTGAAAGGAATAATGATATGTTAAAAATAAGCAGACGTATATTTATGAAAAGCTCACTCGCCGCCGGAGCGGCATTCGCCGTTTGCGGTTGCGCCACTACCGGACAACCCACGAGAAGGATTCTGGGCGCTAATGACCGTTTGCGCATTGCTGTCGCCGGTGTACACAGTCAAGGCCGTGGTCACATCAATGGCTGGCTGAGTCAGGAAAATGTGGAACTCGCCTATATCATCGACCCGGACGCGCACGTCCTGGCAGAGAGATTGGCGTATGTTAAAGAGAAGACTGAAGGCAAATCTGCCTGCAAGGGGGTGGCGGATGTGCGGGAAGCACTTGACGACAAGAACCTGGATGCCATTTCCATTGCCGCCCCGAACCACTGGCATTCGCTCATGACCATCTGGGCGGCCCAGGCCGGCAAGCATGTGTACGTGGAAAAACCCATGAGTCATGATGTCCTGGAGGGACGCGTCGTATTGGCGGCGCAAAAAAGGTATGGCGTGGTCATTCAACATGGCACACAAAGCCGCAGCAGTGAGAGAAATGCCGGGTTGCACGACCTTATACGGGCCGGTAAGTTCGGCAGACTAAAGATATCGTACGGGTACTGCTGCAAACCGCGCGGCAGTATTGGATTCGCGAGTCCTTCGGCTCCTCCGCCCCATCTGGACTGGAATCTGTGGCGCGGCCCCGCGAGAATCGACGCCTACCACCGCAACTACGTTCACTACAACTGGCACTGGTTCTGGGAGAGCGGCAATGGCGATTTGAATAACCAGGGAACCCACCAGCTCGACATGGCCTACTGGGCACTGGACAGGAACCAGACCTATCCGATCCGTGTCATGGCGATCGGTGGACGTTTTCTCTGGAACGATCAGGGTGAAACCCCTAACACCATGTTAGGTATAGCAGAGTATCCCAATGGTCAGTATGTGTTCTTTAACGTTCGCAATGTCAACTATGAGGGGTACGAGCGTCAGGTTGAGAACGAGTATTACTTTGAGGATGGCGGCAGGATCATCGGGGAAAAATATTATCCTGCGGGAAGCGACCAGGCAGAGGAGATCGATATCCCGCCTGGTAAGGTCACTCCCGGAGGACAATGGGGCAGTTTCATTGCAGCCTGTCGGGCCGGCGATCCTCAAATGGCAAACGGCAATGCCCATGACGCGCACTACAGCAGTGTGCTGGGTCACCTCATGAACAGCTCGTATCGTCTCGGCAAAGGCGTCCCATTCAATGTCAAAGCCGGCCGTTTTGGCGATAACCAGTACGCGTACGAGCATTTCATGAAGCTCCACGAAATTATGAGCAAGGGCGTCGGCGTTCCGGAAGATGGAAATCAGTACATTGTGGGACCATGGCTTACCTTCGATCCTGAAACGGAACGTCATACGGGTGAATTTGCCGCTGAGGCTAATGAGCTGTTAAAGGATCCCAATCGCCACGGATTCCAGGTGCCTGATGTAAGGAATGTGTAGACCGTTTCGGATCTTTTATTTAGTATTTGAAAGAACACTCCTCAAATAAGCGCTGTCATTGCGAGCGGAACGGAGTGAAGCGAAGCAATCCCCAGATGCCGTTTCCCGAATGAGGGGATTGCTCCGATACTTTTGTCGCTCGCAATGACAAGTATTACTTATTGTTCAGACTCTATTCAGGCTTTTTCACGGCGCTTCTAAATGAAAGTGAAAAAAATGAAGTCAGGTTTTACTCGGCGTGGAAAAAATATCGAACGAAAACCTGATGCTCTGGTATCGTGAACCTGCAAAAGAGTTTGACAGCGGACTCCACACAGGTATTTGTTGATTTATATTTGGGTGAAGTAGAGTAAAAATGGCAATGGCTGGTTGCAACAACCAGTCAACTTGCCAAACATCACTTTTAAAAGGAGATGAAAAATATGATAGCATCAAAAGGTAGAATAGCATGCTCTATGCTGTTGTGTGCCTTGGTTGGGTTTATCGGTTGCTCAAATGACAGTGCGAGCCACAAGACTGCATTAGGAGACCCGGACAAGATTGATGTCCTTATCGTGCATAACGGGAAAAAGTTCGACCGTGAATCGTTCTTCGGCATCTTCAAATGCGACGACATTAATTATTCCGAGTATCTCCTGAAGGATGAAAGCGAGGTGTTTGAGGACATCAGTGCCTGGAATTACGATGTTATCCTTCTCTACAACATGACGCAAAAAATTTCCCCGAAACGACAGGAGAACTTTGTGCGGCTCCTGAAGGAGAAAGGCATTGGACTGGTAGTGCTGCATCACGCTCAGGCAGCGTTTCAAAGCTGGCGGGAATACCATTACATCATCGGAACAGCCTACATTTACTTCGATGTCGAAATAGATGGAAAACTCTGGCCGCACGGCAAGGTCCATAAAGGCGTGCGTATCCCCATCTCGGTAGTGGATGACCGGCACCCGATTACCCGAGGCATGAAGGATTTCGAGATTATCGACGAAACCTACATGGGGCGCTGGTGGGCAGAAGACAACCATGTCCTGCTGACCACAAGTCATCCGGAAAACGATGAGCCTATTGCCTGGACCCGAAAATATGGAAAATCCAGGGTTTTCAATATCCAGCTCGGACACGGCATAGAAGCCCATAATTGCCCTGAATTCCGTGAATTACTTGTCCGTGGTGTCCGCTGGACCGTCGGGATTCAGGGGGGAAGCGGAACAGACTCCGGCGCGAGTAAGCAACCTGCGGGTGGTGCAGGAGAAGCAGGTGGCGGATCCACGGATACAGTAGAGGACGCGGATGGGAATGTCTATCACACAGTGAAGATTGGCAATCAGGTATGGACAGTAGAGAACCTCAGGACAACAAAGTACAATGACGGCACACCGATTCCCCATGTCGCTGACACCGAACAATGGAAGAGTATCTCCACGCCAGCGTACTGCTACTACGAGAACAACTCCGAACACGGAAAGAAATATGGAGTTCTGTACAATTGGTATGCCGCGAGTTCCGGGAAGATCGCGCCGATGGGCTGGAGGGTTCCGACCCGTGAAGAACAACTGGCTCTCCGGGACTACCTGATAGCCAACGGGTACAACTACGACGGAACCACGGAAGGAAACAAGGTCGCCAAATCCATGGCGGCGAAGACCGACTGGATCTACAAGACCAGGGACGAAGGCGAGAATCCGGTGAGTATCGAAGGATTGGCGGGCAAAAATCCCGAAACCAACAACAAGTCCGGCTTCTCGGCGCTCCCTGCCGGCTGTCGTTGGTGTGACGGGAGTTTTCACGCCATTGGAACCAGCCAATACTGGTGGAGCGCCACCCCATACAACGATGTGAACGGATACATGAGCAGCGTTCACACCTGGTTTGCCAAATATGGCGACAATAATCACAAAAAGAGATCCGGATTTTCCATTCGGCTGATTCGTGATGAAAACAATAAGGGGAGCAAAGCGGCAACGATGATACCAGAATCGTTCGGAGACCCCAACAAAATCGACGTCCTTGTTGTTACAGGTGGGCTTGGTATCGACCGCGATCAATTCTTCGCCCTCTTTAACGGCCGCGACGAGTTCAGATTTGTCGAATATCCCCTCAAAGATGAAAGCGAAGTATTCGAGGATATCAGCGATTGGAAGTATGACGTTTTAATGCTCTACAATGCAACCCAGGAGATTTCTCAAAAACGCCGCGACAACTTCGTCAGCCTTTTAAAAGACAAAGGTATCGGCCTGGTCGTTGTACATCATGCCCAGGCTGCATTTCAAAACTGGCTTGAATTTCACAAAATCAACGGCTCGGCGTTTATCTATTATGACGTGCAAATCGACGGAAAACTCTGGCCCCACTCCAAATGCAAAGGCGGCATGGATATCCCCGTTACCATCTGTGATAAACAACACCCCATCACCCGCGGCTTGACAGATTTCCGCGTCCTCGATGAAACCTACAAAGGCCGCTGGTGGGCCGAAGATAACCATGTCCTCCTTACTACAGACCACCCAGGCAACGACAAACCCATCGCCTGGACCAGGCAGTATGGCAAATCCCGCGTATTCAATATCCAGCTTGGTCACGATTACCATACCTATGAGGTTCCCCAATACCGCGACCTCATTATCCGCGGTATCTGCTGGACCGACGGGACTCAGGAGGGACCAGGCGCTGGAGCATCTGTTGGCGAATCTGCGGAAACCGTGAAAGACGCGGATGGGAATGTCTATCACACGGTAAAAATCGGCAATCAGATATGGACCGTCGAGAATCTCAGGACAACCAGGTACAATGACGGCACGCCGATTCCTCAGGTAACCGACGCCGCCGGATGGAAAGGTTTGGCCAGCCCGGGCTTCTGCTATTTCAACAACGACCCCGAAAACGGAAAGAAATACGGAGCGCTCTATAACTGGTGGGCCGCATGTTCCGATAAGATTGCGCCAAAAGGCTGGAGGGTTCCGACGCATGAAGATCAGGCGGAATTGTGCGATTATCTGATTGCCAACGGTTATAACTGTGACGGAACCAAGGACGGAGACAAGACCGGAAATAAGCTTGCCAAATCGATGACGGCAAAAACCGACTGGGAGCATCACCCTACCCCGGAAACAGCCGGCCACGACCTGACCACCAACAACAGTACCGGTTTTTCTGCCCTTCCGGCCGGCAGTCGCTGGAACGATGGAAGTTTCCACTCAATCGGGCACAGCGTTTACTGGTGGAGTACGACGCCGGGCAATGGAGAAGATGCGCACATGAGCAGCATTCACAGCCGGTTTGCCAAGTACGGCTTCAACCAGCACCACAAGAGAAGCGGCTTTTGCATTCGGTTGGTACGTGAGGCTTCTGAGCAGGCAGCTCAATCGGCCCCGGGATCGCAAAGTTCAAGCGTCATCAGCGGAACGGTTAAAAATGTATCCGGAGCCAGGCTGGCAGGCGCCAGGGTAAAACTTGAAAACGCAAATAAGTCAACCATAACCGACTCAAAGGGCAATTTCAGTTTTGATCAGCCGGTCATTACGGCGAACGCCGAGGGCGATGTCCAGGAGGTGTTGACTGTTATAAAAGATGGTTATCTGGATTATCAGATACACGTGACCGACTCGGGCGCAAGCGCGATGACGATAGAAATGATTGCATGTGCGGGAACAGTAACGGATGTGGACGGGAATGTTTACCAGACAGTGAAGATAGGCGATTTTGTATGGACAACATCAAATCTTAAAACAACAAAGTTTAACGATGGCACACCGATTCCCTGTGTCACTGAAGCCACTGATTGGCAAAGTCTTTCGTCTCCGGCATGGTGTTATAATGAGAACATAGAAGAAAATGGAAAAAATGGACTGTTATACAACTGGTGGGCAGCGAGCCATGAAAAGATTGCACCAAAAGGCTGGCATGTCCCAACGATTGAGGAACAACGGGCATTTCGGGAGTATCTTGTACACAACGGATATAATTTTGACGGAACAAAGTACCCCGATTGGGATGGATCGTACGGACACGAGAAGGATAAGGAAAACAAACTCGGCAAACCGCTGTCAGGAAGAATCGGCTGGAAATACCGGATAAAAGACAAAGCAGGATATGAATGGGAAAGAGACTGGCTTATATGCGAACGCCCCGAATTAAACAACAAAACCGGTTTCAATTGCCTTCCGAACGGCACTCGCTGGCACGATGGAAGTTTCCACAATTTAACGGAAAGTTGCTACATGTGGAGTCGCACATCGCATGAAAATGATCGCGATGGGTGGCTCATCAGCGTTCATACCTGGTCACGATACTTAGGTGATAACGCTCACCAAAAGAGAACAGGTTTTGGTATCCGGCTGCTCAAGGATAAGGATTGACTACTCGAACCCCCATCCGGCTCAACACCTGAGCCGTCCGACAAAGTAACTTTAAGGAGTAATTAATCATGGAAACATTTTTCGAACTCTCATTCCTGGCCTTCTTGTCTTCTTCGCAAGTCGCCAGCGTTACAAAGAAGCGCATCGTTCTCATTGTCGGAATGCTGTGCGTGCTCGCCGCTGCTTCGAACGTGACGGCGGCCCCATTCGAAATCGAAGGGGTTATCAAACAGGTCAGGACCATCGAAACCAAACCGCCGTACACGTTCGGCGGCACGGCGGTCATTTCGATCTATGTTGTGGGACACCGGTATGGAAAGGATTTCGATTATCAATACATGGTTGTCAAGGACACAACGCAGTTGGGAGGGATTTCCTTTTCCGAGCTGGAAACAGGCAAATACGTGCGGGTGAAAAGCAGGGCCGAGCCGCCGGGTATGGTGGGCAAACCGATTCAAGATATCCGCGCCTCGCGTTATGGCTGCTGCAATTTCGCCCTGCATGTCGACACGGTCTCCACGCCGCGAAACATCACCGCGTCAGTCATCGGAGTGGAATCGTTCGGCCCCGGAGAAATCGTGGTCACCGTTTGCGAAGACAAGACCGGCGCTCGTGAGTTCAAGTATCTGGTCGCAGATGGGAAGACGACCATCAGGAACGGCGGCTTTTCGGACATCAAAGTCTCCGCCAGGATCGACATCGCCAACGCCGGCATCAACGTACCCGTGCCGCCGGGTGTGGATCACGGTAAACTTCACGGCGCGGACCTGTTTGCAGCCTCTGTTGCCATGAATCAGAGTGTTGAACAGAAAGAGATTCCGACCGACGGCCTGAAGCTGTGGTTTCGGGCGGATCGCGGAGTGACGCATTCAGACAACAAAGTTTCCCAATGGGAGGACCAATCCGGCAGCAACCTTCATGCGAAGACAGCGGGCGGGCAGCCGATGCTCCTGACGTCGGCCATCGGAGGCAAACCGGCGATTCATCTCAACGGGAAAGGCGATATGCTTGAATTTTCAGGGTGGAGCCCTAACGGCCTTACGGAAATGACAATCACAATCATCAGCGCCAATACCGAATTTCAGCCCGAGCCCTATAAAGGGGGATGGGATGAGGGCGGTCATTGCGGCACGCTTCAATCGGTCCTTAATTGGCCGGAACAACCAGGTACTGGTCCTCATGCCTGGGGAAACGTGATTTTATCGGCATTTCAGAAATCCGTCAGCTATCGGTTTGGTACGGGTCAGTTAAGTAACTCTAATAACTGGAAACGACCTGCTTCTATCGGTGATTCACCCACTCTGACAACCGCAATTCATGACGGCGCTACCGAAAAAGTTTATGTCGAAGGGGAACTGGTTTGGACACAAACTGACAAATTGACAACAATTAAAAATTGCGCAACTTATGGGTATATCGGACGGTGGTCTCACGGTGGCGACAACAGCGGTTGGTTTGCAGGCAATGTTGCTGAAATAATAGTGTACACCAGAGCACTTGACGACACTGACAGGAAGAAAGTGGAAGACTATCTCAAGGCAAAGTATTTCGCGGATAAAAAAAGCGCCCATTAGCTTTTCAGCCGGGATGCGCCGTTTGAGAAGGCATGAATAAGATGCATGTTTTGGGCTTCAATTCGGCTGCCCAATGAAACAGCTTCAACGAGTGTTTAAGGTTATCCATTCTATCTTTAAATTGAAAAATGGGGATAAAATGAAAAGAGAATTGTTATTTGGGGTATGTTTAGTCCTTGTATTTTTAAGTCAGGTTTTACCCGGCGTGGAAAAAACATCCAACGGAAACCTGATGCTCTGGTATCGTGAACCTGCAAAAGATTATAATAGCGGGCTTCGTATCGGAAACGGTCATTTGGGAGGAATGGTTATGGGAGGGATTGAAGAAGAACGCATCGGGCTCAATCACACCTGGTTATGGCGGAAATGGAAGCTCGGCGGGCTGACGAATCCGAAGGCGGCGCACCATCTCCCAAAGATCAGAGAACTGTTTTTCGAGGGAAAGATAATGGAAGCGACCGACATGGCACACCGTACACTTGGCTTTCAGCAGATCACAAAACCATCTGGTGAAGATGAGAGTTACATAAAATTGCATGACTCCAGCAAGAAATATGATCCCAATCAGGAAGAGCGAAGTTACCGTAATTACAGTCCGGATGCATTTACGCCTGCCGGAGATCTGGAAATTCGCTTTCCCGGACATACGGATGTTGTCAATTACAGGCGATCACTTGATCTCTCTTCTGGTGTCGCCCGTGTGAGTTATGAACATAACGGCATCCATTTTACCAGGGAATCCTTTGTCTCGTTTGCTGATCAAGTGATCGTGGTTTATTTCACCGCCGACAGTCCGGGCGCGATTTCCGCCGAACTCGACCTTTTCAGGTTACCCGATAATCATTGTACGATTCTACCGTGGGCTGCGGGGAACCGTATGGGATTTGAGGGCAAATTTTTCGAACCGCTGGATTTCGCAGTAACAGCGGCAGTGTTTGTCAGAGGCGGTAAAATTGAAACCCGCGTCAACGAATCCAGAGAAGCAGCTCTGTGGTCAATGTGGTGGGAATTGATGGGCAAACCTCGCACCATGAAAAGAACGGGGCGTCCTGAAATATCCGTGATAGGTGCGGACAGCGTTATTATCCTGCTGAGCCTTGCCACAGATTATGAAAATGATGATCCCCGCAAGTACAGTGAAGTACTGCTCGACAGAATCGGAAACAATCCGGATTATAAAAAACTTCTCGAACGTCATACAGAAAAATACCAGTCGATGTTCAATCGTGTTTCACTGAATCTTGGTGGAGAAGACCGCTCGTACATCCCGACCGATGAGAGACAGCGGGAGATGAGAAACGGTTTGGATGATCCGCAATTGATGGCGCTTTTATTTCAGTACGAACGGATGCTGATAATGAGCCGCTCACAACCTGGTGGTGCGCCACCCGGGCTCTATGGCTTGTGGACAGAAATGTTGAGACCGGCATGGGCTGGTGATCTTCATTATGATGATAATTTTATGAACAATCACTTTCCGATACAGCCGTGCAACCTTTCCGAGTGTGCAGAACCTTTGTTCGATCACTGTGATAAATGCATGGTAACGGGACGCGAAGCTGCCACCAATATATATGGATGCCGCGGCATATACATTACGAGCACGAATGATGCATGGGCACGCAATTTAAAAGTTGAACCCAATTGGGGTGAATGGATCGGAGCGGCTCCCTGGCTGGCTCAACATTATTGGTGGCAGTATGAGTTCCACGGAGATGAGGCTTTTCTTCGCGACCGCGCTTATCCGTTCATGAAAGAGGTTGCTCTTTTCATGGAGGACTATCTCGTGCCCGATCCGCGGCCGGATAGCCGGTTTTATGGCAAGCTTGTACCAGTTCCTTCCCAGTCGCCGGAAAATTTTTTTGTCGGCGGCGCTCAGCCGGTTTCTCTGTGTATTGGTGCCACAGCGGATTTGCAACTCATTCACAATTTACTCACCAATTGTATTGAGGCAAGTACCGTTCTCGGAGTAGATGTGGATAAAAGGTCGGTATGGAAGAATATTCTTGACAATCTTCCGCCGCTGCAGATAGGGAAACACGGCCAGTTACAGGAATGGCTTGAAGATTATGAGGAGGCCGAACCCGGGCATCGACACACAACCCACTTGTGGGGACTTTATCCCGGCGAACAGATAACCATTGAAGACACACCCGAATTAGCCCAGGCAGCAAAGGTTTCTTTAGAAAGGCGCTTTAAACATGGTGGAGGTATAGGATTTTTTGCAGACACCCAGTGGGCGCGGCTTCAGGAAGGAGATTATGTATATGACAGGCAAAAGAAAACAGGAGGAACGTCAGCAGCCGTAGTTGCAGAAATGCTATTACAGAGTCATAACGACCAGATCAGGCTGCTTCCGGCTCTCCCTGCAAAATAGCCATCGGGTTCGGTTAAGGGATTACGGGCAAGACGTGGTTATGAGGTTGATATCAAATGGAAAAACGGTAGGCTTGTCTCGGCGGCAATACGCTCTGACATTGGCAAAGTATGCAGGATTCGCACAAAAATTCCGTTAACAGTAAAGCGAAATGGAAAAACGATTGAAACGACGTGGGAAGAAAAAGATTTAATGACGTTCAAGACCAAAAAAGGAGGAGAATATATTCTGACTCCTTGAGTATTCCGATTATACCGGGTCCGGGCAGCGTTCGATCGCTGGCTGACCGAGTAATTTAATAGTCTATAAAACTATTGGAGGTTTTATGAGATATTCAATCAAACTAACGTTACTGACGATCATCTTTCTCAGTGTTGTGCTTCCGACTTTAGCCGAGGAAGGGCAAAAGCTTCCGTGGGAGCGGGAAATCCCGCTGCGCGAGGCAGCCCAATCCGTCACCATCGAAAACCCGCTGTCTCCTGATGATCCGCTACCAAATTGGAACAGCTATCCCCAAGGCACCACCATGACTATCACGAACCTGAAGATGCGGACCACGCTCTGGGGCCCGCCGGACAGAATTACCATTAGCCTGACCAAGAACAACGTCTGGGACCGCCGAGTCAACCCACGTAGCCTCGAAGCTCCGACATTACAGCAGATTATCGATGGCGCCTATTCTCCGAATAATAAGGGTTTTGAAGGCAAACATCCCATAAGCCAGCGCCCCTGGGCTTACGGCTACCTGCTACCGGAAGGCGCGTTTTACGATCCCCATCGCCAACCCTTTGAATATGCTATGCCCTGTCTAAAACCTGTGGGACAGATCATCCTGGGAATGGATCCGCTGGCTGGTGCAGCCACACCGAAAGCTATCCAAAGCTGCGCCAACGGCTTGGTTAAACTGGAGCAGACAAAGGGGAATGCGAAAGTCAGCCTGCAATATATACTTGGGATGACGAGCAATATGTATGCTATCCGGGGTGAGTTTTCCGGGATCGACTCGCCGATCTGGCTGCGGCTCTATCGCCACCGCGACACTGCACACCTGATGTATATGAGTGAAGATGGCAAGACCTACACCCGTGTGGGTACTGCCGGTGATAGTACATTCAATTACCCAATGGATCCGCCGACCAGCGGTAAGGATGGGCGGTTTTTCTGGATTCGCCAGCAGTTTCCGGCGGAGAAAACGTTTCCGCAAGGCTTTGAGTATGTATTGATGGGCCTGGTCATTTCGCCGGGCAAAGTGGAAATCGAGACGGTTGAAGGCAAAACGGGGCTTGGCACCCCACATAAGGAAGCGCGGATTTCGGCGGCGCCGGGCGCGGCTGCTACCGCGACGTTCACACCTGGGGCCAACGGAAAGCTCGAAGCTTTGGTCACCATCGTTACGACTATGGACGGCTCGGACGTTCTGGCCCTGGCCAAGAAGCGTCTTGCCGAAGCAGCCGGTTTCGATGGCGTGGTTAAGGAAAATTCGCAGTGGTGGAACGCTTTTTATGATAAGCGGGAAAACGGGCGCGTGTTTAAGGGCCTGACTGGCACCGAATGCACCGAGGACATCCTGAGCGTCTACCGGAGCTATGCCGACGGTCATGGCGGCGGCACCAAAACGGACATGAGGCAGTATGAGTGCAGCGCCGGCTACGTACCGCCAGAACGTGACGCTCAGCTTTGGAGCAGCGCTCCCTGTTACAATGAAGTTTTTACCACCGGATATTTTGTCCGCAACCGGGCTGACAACCAGGACATGTGGAAGAATCTGGTTTGGCACTACATGCCCGGTGCCCGGGACAATGCAAAGAATATGTTCGGTATGCCAGGCATGGCTATTTTCCACGGCTACCAGCCGCCGATAAAACCGGATAAGATCGTCCACACCACCATTACGCTGGAATTTTGTCTTGAAACGATGGCTCAGATCATCAAGCCGGTCTGGGATGAATGGGATTACGGTGGAGATATTGAGGTTTTACGTAAGGAGTGCTACCCGCTGATGCGGGAGATGGCTATTTTTTATGCAGCATACGCTAAGAAGGGATATGACGGCTATTATCACATCATTCCGTCTATGGAGCCGGAGCGCTGGGGTTGGTACGCCGAGCTCGCCCGTAACAAGGACGTGATCAGCTCGCTGTGCATGTTCCGCTGGGCATTGAACCGTACCGCCGAGGCGTCGGAGATTCTCGGCGTGGATGCGGACCTGCGCGAGCACTGGCGAGAAGTCGCCGATAACCTGGTCCCCTACCCCACCTGGGACACTCCCGAGGGTCCCGCGTTCTGTGCGATCCGCTGCGTGGAGCCAAAGCATGTCGAGGGCGACCATTTCGGCGAGGCGGCCGAATACCCGACATTACTGGCCGACGAGATCAACCTGGATTCCCCCAAGGAACTAAAGGATATGATGCTGCGTACAGCCAAGCTCCTGGAACCAGCCTGGACTACCAAACACACCCGGACTCTCCTGGGCATTACTCAGCAGTCATGGGACGGAGATGCCGAAGCCCTTCTCAACAGCCGCAGCGGTCGGATTCACCTGTTTCCGGCGGTTCCAGCGGACACAGAAATCGCTTTCCGCAATTTCCAGGCGAGAGGCGCTTTTCTGGTGTCTGCTGCAAAGAATGCCGATGGAGTTTATTTCCTTGAAATTCAATCACGTCGTGATAATACCTGTTATCTAATGAATCCCTGGCCGGGCAGAAAAGTCGTTGTTCGTGAAGTCGGAAAGAAAAAACCCATAAAAGTCAAAGTGGATAAGAGCAATGGCGAATGCCTGGTGTTTACGGCTGAGTCAGGACACGGGTACTCCGTTCAAGTCCAATGAGGTTCTCCAGTTCATAGGCAGATAACCATAAAAACAAAGGAGGAAAATATGGATACCAAAATGAATCGCAGAAAATTTCTCGGTAGTTCTGCTTCGGCGATGGCATTTACAATCTTGCCGCGCCATGTACTGGGCGGAAACGGTAACATCGCCCCCAGTGACAAAATTACCATAGGACTTATTGGCTGCGGGACAATGGGATTGCAGCATCTGATGGGAAGACTCCAAATGCCGGAGCTGCAGTTTGTCGCCGTTTGCGATCCGGAGAAGGAGGGTTATCATTATGTGGATTGGTCGCGCGACGGTCTGCGACAGAGGATTGCTCGTATGCTGGATGACCCAGATTGGAAAAAGGGTGAGGGTATTCCCGGAGGCCGGCAAATCGGGAAAAAAATCGTTGAGACTTTTTATGCGAATCAGAAAAACTCAGGCCAGTTCAAAGGCTGTGCCTCGTATGCGGACTTTCGCGAAATGTTGGAGAAAGAGAGGGGCCTGGACGCGGTTGAGGTGATGACGCCGGACCATCTCCATGCGACTATCGCAATTGCGGCAATGAAAAAGGGTATAAATGTTTCGATGCACAAACCTCTTGCGAATCGCGTGCAGGAGGCCCGACTGGTCATTGAAACCACCCGTAAAACAAGGGTCGGTACCTACTTTTTGGCAGCGAGTGGGGGTGAAGAGATTCGCACGGTGGCAGGTTGGATTCGGGAGGGTAATGCGATCGGCACCTTGCGAGAGATTCACAACTGGACGAACCGGCCGATATGGCCGCAGTACGCAACGATTCCAACAGACATGCCGCGCGTTCCAGAGGGCTTTGACTGGGACTTGTGGCTGGGACCGTCACTGGACCGGCCTTATCATCCGCATTATACACACGCGGTTTTTCGCGGCTGGTATGAGTTTGGTGGCGGACCGATTGCCGACATGGGGCACTATAGCCTGTGGCCAGTGTTCCGCGAGTTCGATCTGGATAATCTGGTGGCTGTGGAATCGACGCTGAGTCATGCTTGCATAATCGAAGATGGCGTCAGTCATTGCATTGAAAATGATTACTCCTTCCCGCTTGCCTGTACAGTTCGATTCAAGTTCGCGGCGAAACCGGACCGACCGGCATTGGACCTTTTCTGGTACGACGGTGGAATGAAACCGCCGACGCCGGAAGAGGTCGAACGGGACAACAGGATGCTGCCGGCTGAAGGAATGATGTTTGTCGGCGATAAGGGCAAGATCATTTGTCATTTCCGTGGTGAGAATCCGCAGGTTTATCCGGCGCGCGAGATGCCAGAATCCGAGAATGACGCCGAAAGGTCTCAGGAAGAGAAATCGAAACGCGACAGTGAGTGGATCAATACGGTAAAAGGTATCCAATCAACCTTTGCTGATTTCTCTCTCGGCGGGCCTATTTCCGATGCCTTTAATCTGGCTGCTATCTCGCTGCGGATGGGCGGACAGCGACTGATCTGGGACGCTGCCGGCTGCAAGATCACAAACATAGAATCGGCGAACAAATACCTGACACGTGAATATCGAAAAGGCTGGGAACTGACCGCATGAGTGTATCCAGCATCATGTCATATTATGGAAAGGAGTATTAATGATGAAAAGCAATCGTCGTGATTTCCTGAGCAAGTCATTGACAGCAATAGCAACCGTAGCTGCTTCTACTGCCGGAGGCACAACTACTTCAGTATCTGCTGCCGATGACAAAAACGTTCCGGTATCCTCCCGACTTAAGACCGGGGACACCAAGTCTACCAAACACCCGCCGATGAGGCTGTCCGTTCTGTCTTACTCGTTTCGAGGACTCCTGGAGCAAGGCAAGATGGATGTTTTCGGATATCTGGAAACCTGCAAGTACCGGTACAACCTCAGTATCGCTGATATCTGGAACGGTTTTCTGACCAGTATGGAGGAAGATTATCTGAAGAAGGTCCGCGAGGCCCTTGACGAGCGTGAGCTGGTGCTTGCCGATCTGTGCGCGGACCAGGTACATATATGGGAAGACGATCCGGCCAAACGCCGGAAGAACTATGAATATGCCCTGGCGAATCTGAAGGCCGCCAAGATCCTCGGGGCGCAGTTCATGCGCTTGGATGCCGGCGGGAGCGGTCTGACGTGGACTAACGAGCAGTTCGATCATATTATCCAGCGGTACAAGGAATACGCCCAGTGGGCCCACGACCACGGCTTCATGGTCGGTGCCGAGAGCCATTGGGGCCCCGAGACCGTCTGGGCCAATATGCAGAAGCTTTACCATGCGGTGGACCACCCGGCTTTTGGAGTTTCATGTCATATCGGCGGCTGGCACGGCACACAGGCGGAAAAGGATGAGGCCGACCGACTCGCAGCGCCGTGGATCTGTCATACCCACTTCGCGTGGAACATCACCGAAGGACCGCTGGAAGAGAAAATGAAGAACCTTTATGACGCCGGTTACCAGGGCTCCTACAGCGCCGAGTTCCACGCTGGCAGGCACGAGTATGCACACGTGGCGATCCAGTTGGCCAAGATGCGGGCGGTGTTCGACCGCTGGCGGAACGGCTGAGTGGTGAGGCATTAATCGAACAAAGGAAATTATTCAACCATCAGGACACAATGTCACAAAGAGACATCAGGATTGAACAATGAAAACTTTAACAAAACTAGCACAGCTGCTGATTACATTTTTCATAATGGCGCTACCGGTTTTGGCGGATGAACCGCATCAGCTTCCCTGGGAGCGGGAAATTCCGCTGCGCGAGGCGGCCAAATCTACTTTTTTTCAAGTCACGCTGCATCCGACTGATCCCCTGCCGCATTGGGGTGGCTGGGATTTTGGCGGTGGGATGACAATCAACAATTTAAAGATGCGGACCACACTCTGGGGCCCGCCGGACAGGATCACGATCAGCCTGAACAGAAACAATGTCTGGGACCGCCGACTGAATCCGCGTTCGCTGGAATTCCCGACCCTGCAGGAGATCATCGATGGCGCCTTTTCTCCGGCCAACAAGGGGTATGAAGGAAAAACGCACGATTGCCAGCGCCCCAAAGGCTATGGTTACCTGCTCAAGGAGGGCGGATTTTACGATGGCCATCGGCAACCCTACGAGTATCCGATGCCCTGTTTGAAACCCGTCGGGCAGATTATTTTGGGAGTGGACTCGCTGGCCGGCGCCACGCCGCCGCAAGTCATTCAATGTTGCGCCAATGGTGTCGTAAAGCTGGAAGAGACAAAGGGAGACGCCAGGGCGAGTCTGCAATATGTGCTGGGAATGACAAGCAATATTTATGCGATCCGCGGTGCACTCTCGGGGATCGACACGCCGGTCTGGCTTCGTGTCTATCGCCATAAGGACACGGCCCATCTTAAGTACATGAGTGAGGACGGCAAGACGTACACACGCCCGGGCACTGAAGCCGATAGCGCATTCAATTACCCCATGGACCCGCCGACAAGCGGCAAGGACGGGCGGTATTTCTGGATTCGTCAGCAGATGCCGCCGGAAAAGACGTTTCCACAGGGCTTTGAGTATGTGCTGATCGGTCTGGTTATTACACCGGGCCGGGTGGAAATCGAGACCGTGGAAGGACAGACAGGACTCGGCACGCCGCACACAGAAGCCCGGATTTCTGCGGCGCCGGGCGCTGCTGCCACAGCCTCGTTCATGCCAGGGACTGATGGAAAGATAGAAGCGCTGGTCACCGTTGTGACGAGTCTGGATGGTCCGGACATATTGGCTGTGGCAAAGAAACGACTTGCCGATGCCGAAAAAGCCGGTTTCGACGGCGTGGTCAGCGAGAACACACAGTGGTGGAACGCCTTTTATGATAGACGGGAAAACGGCCGCGTGTTCAAGGGCCTGACCGGCACTCAGTGCACCGATGACATGCTGAGAATCTACCGGAGCTATGCCGATGGCCACGGCGGCGGTACCAAGACCGACATGCGGCAATATGAGGTCAGCGTCTCTTATGTGGTGCCGGAACGGGATTCTCATCCCTGGAGCAGCGCCCCATGTTACAACGAAATATTTAACAGCAACCGTTTCGTTCGCAACTGGGGTGATAGCCAGGATTTGTGGAAGCAGATCGTCATGCACTGGCTGCCGGGTGCGAAGCAGAATGCCCGCGAGATGTTTGGCATGCCCGGTATATGCATTGTGCACGGCTATCTGCCACCGGTCAAGCCGGACAAATATGTTCATACCACCATCACGCTCGAGTTGTGCTTTGATACCATGGCCCAGCTCCTAAAACCGGCATGGGATGAGTGGGACTATGGCGGTGATATCGAGTACCTGCGTAAAGAGTGCTATCCACTGATGCGGGAAATGGCGATCTTTTACGCCGCTTATGCAAAAAAGGGAGACGACGGCTATTATCATATTATCCCGTGCATGGAACCCGAGCGCTGGGGTTTTTATGCCGAGTTTGCCCGCAACAAGGACATCATCAGCTCGCTGTGCATGTTCCGCTGGGGATTAAACCGCACCGCCGAGGCGTCGGAGATTCTCGGTGTGGATGCGGACCTGCGCAAAAAGTGGCGTGAGGTTGCCGATAACCTGGCGCCTTATCCCACCTGGGACACCCCCGGGGGTCCTGTGTTTTGTGCGATCAAAGGCGTGCAGCCGCAGCACATTCCCGGTGATCATTTTTGCGAGGCGGCCGAATACCTGACGCTGTTGTCCGATGAGATCAACCTGGATTCTCCAAAGGAACAAAGGGATATGATGGAGCGCACGGCTCGAGTACTGGAAAAGGCGGAAAGCTCGGAACAGGCATTGATCCTGTTGGGTGCCATTCAGCAGCCGTGGGGCTATGATGCCGAGACACTGCTCAACAGCCGCAGCGGGCGAATGTACCTGTTCCCGGCAGTCCCGCCCAACGAACCACTAGCCTTTCGCAATTTCCAGGCACGTGGTGGTTTTCTGGTCTCTGCCGCCAGAGACTCTCAGAGAGTCTATTTTTTGGAAGTGCAGTCGCGCCGCAACAATATCTGTCGCATCATGAATCCCTGGCCGGGCAAGGCGGTCGTTGTTCGCCTATTCGGAAAGAAAAAGCCTGTAAAAGTCAAGGTCGACAAGAGCAATGGTGAATGTCTGGTGTTTTCAACCGTTGCAGGAGTAAAGTATTCCATTCAAGCCCAATGAGGGCATCTGGCCGCCATTGGAAGTCTGATGCATTCGACTTTATGAAAGGAAAAAGAAATGAACAATCAACTCAATCGACCATTAACCATCAATGCCGGGAACGAGCGTAATTCCAGCACAGCGGGCGATACTCATTCCGGGCCATTTTTACCCACACGCCGCGATTTTTTACGTGTGAGCGCCCTGGCTGCTGCAGGTACGGCTATGATCGGCTATAGTCCGGTTCCAACTCCTGAAGTTTTGGGCGAGCAAGTAGCCACATCTGAAAAGATAAATATCTTAATTGTTCATGGGCACGTGTTCACCATGCAGGGCGCTGGTGTGGGTTATATCGCCGATGGCGCAATTGCCGTCAGAGGGACTGGAATCGTGGCTGTAGGGCCTACGGCTGAACTGAGCGCTCGATTTCAGCCGGACGAGATCATTGATGCCAGCAACTGCGCAGTGCTGCCGGGTCTGATTGATCCGCACATGCATACGCACCTGGCGATTCTGCGCGGTGTGGCCCAGGATATCAAGCACTGGATGCAAAGGGGGCTGGCGCCCTATTGGGATCACGCCACAGACGAGGCACAGATGGCGGGCACCCGGATCAATGCGGTCGAAGCATTAAAAGCCGGAACAACCACGCACGGCGACTATGCCAATCCCCGCCCAGGCTGGGCAGAGTTCTATGACACCCTGGGCGTGCGCGCCTGCCTGACGCCGATCTTTAACGCCCTGGCACCGCGTGTCCTGAGCGAGGGGAAACTGGGCGACCTCTATGTCTTTGATATGCAGGTGGGGAAGCAATCACTGGACAGGGCAGTGGCCTTTGCGCGCGATTGGAACGGCGCAGCACAAGGGCGCATCACCACGATGCTCGGCGTTCACGCACCGGACATGATGCCGGCTGAATTACTTCGCGCGGCTAAGGAAATTGCTCAAAAGGAAGGATGGATGCTGCACACACACCTGGCCCAGGGCGACCGTGAGACCGAGCAGATAATGAAACGCTATGGCAAACGGCCGGTGGCCTTTATGGAAGAACTGGGGTATCTGGACGAGCAATTGCTGGCCGTCCACCTGACGGATGCCACGAACGAAGAAGCGGCCCAGATTGCCCGGAGTGGGGCGCGTATGATCCTGTGCTCCGGCAGCATCGGTATTATTGATGGTCTGGTGCCCCCGGCTTACGCCTTCAAGCAAGCAGGCGGACTGGTTGCTCTGGGCTCTGACCAGGCTTCCGGCAACAACAGCAGCAATATGTTCAATGAGATGAAGCTGACTGCGCTGTTCAACAAGATCAAGTATGCCGATCCAACGGTTATGCCAGCCTGGGAAGTGCTTCGTATGGCGACTATCGAGAGCGCACAGGCGATTGGTCTGGGAGATCGGATTGGTTCGCTTGAGGCCGGCAAGGAGGCCGATCTCATCCTGGTTGATCTCAAAGCCCCGAACCTGTCACCGATCCTGCTTGAGCCCGTACGCAATATCGTGCCCAACCTGGTCTATGCCGGTACGGGCCACGAGGTCAAAACCGTCATCGTGGCTGGTAAAACTTTGATGCAGGATTATCGCCTTCTCACTGTGGATGAAGCGGATATCTGGGAAAAAGCCCGGGTTCAGGCCGAGGCGTTTGGCCGGCGCGTGGCCGCTGACCCTCGACACAAAGAGCTGGCGCTGATGCAAGCCATGGCCGCCGGGCACTTGTAGTGGAAAGAGAGCCTGAATGATAAAAGTGACGCGCATTCAAAAGCCAATTCCTCGTTCCCAGGCTCGGCCTCGCAAGTAATGAGATGTGCCTTTGTGGTTTTAATTCTCAATAACCTTATTAAACAAGGCAAGGCGTATGAAAACTTTAAAACTAGTGTTACCGGTGGTCATAATTCTCGGGATTGTGCTGTCGGTTTCGGCAGTAGAGCCACAACAGCTTCCCTGGCAGCGGGAAATCCCGCTGCGGGAGGCGGCTCAATCCGTCTTTTTCCAAAGCACGTTGGACCCCAAAATTCCCCTGACAGAATATGGCGGCTCCGGCGGCTCTGGCCGTGGTGGGATGGCTATCAATAACCTGAAGATGCGAACCGGGATTTGGGGCCATCCGGACCGAGTCACAATCAGTTTGATCAAGAACAACGTCTGGGACCGGCGAGTTAATCCCCGTGGCCTGGAGTTCCCGACCTTGCAGGCGATCATCGATGGTGCCTTTTCTCCAGCCAATAAGGGCTTTGAAGGGAAGGCCGCCGATTGCCAGCGTCCCAGAGGCTACGGCTATTTACTCAAGGAGGGTGGATTCTACGATCCTTATCGACAGCCCCTTGAGTATCCGATGCCCTGTTTAAAGCCTGTCGGGCAGATTATTTTGGGAATGGACCCGCTGGCCGGTGCCACTCCGCCGCAAGTCGTCCAGAGCTGCGCCAACGGCGTGGTGAAACTGGCAGAGACTAAGGGCGAGGCCAGAGCGCGCCTTCAATTTGTACTAGGGATGACAAGTAACCTTTATGCCATACGAGGCGAGTTTTCGGGGATTGACGTACCGATTTGGCTGCGGCTTTATCGCCACCGCGACACGGCCCATATAAGATATATGAGCGAAGACGGCAAGACGTACACCAAACCGGGTGCTGAAGCCGATAGTGCGTTTAATTATCCAATGGAGCCGCCAACCAGCGGAAAGGCAGGTCGATTTTTTTGGATTCGCCAGCAGTTGCCGCCGGAGAAAACGTTTCCCCAAGGCTTTGAGTACGTGTTGATGGGGCTGGTCATTACACCGGGAAATGTGGAAATAGAGACAGTAGAAGGTCAGACCGGCCTTGGCACTCCGCCTCCGGATGCCCGTATCGCGGCAGCACCGGGCGCCGCTACCACGGCCACATTCACGCCGGGCGCTAACGGAAAGCTGGAAGCGTTGGTCACCGTCGTGACGACCATGGATGGCCCTGATGTGCTGGCCCTCGCCAGGAAGCGTCTTGTCGAAGCCGAGGCGGCCGGTTTCGACGGTGTGGTCAGGGAGAACACCCAGTGGTGGAATGCTTTCTACGATTTGCGAGAAAACGGTCGCGTGTTTAAGGGTTTAACCGGCACTCAGTGCACCGAAAACATCCTGAACATTTACAGGAGTTACGCCGACAGCCATGGCGGTGGCACAAAAACTGATATGCGACAGTATGAGTGTGCTGCTTCCTACGTACTGCCGGAACGGGATGTTCAGTCCTGGGGCAGCGCACCATGTTACAACGAGATTTTTACCACCAACCGTTTTGTCCGCAACTGGCCGGATAACCAGGATATATGGAAACAGATTGTGTGGCACTGGATGCCCGGCGCGAAGTATAACGCCCGTGAGATGTTCGGCATGCCCGGTATGGCCATTTTCCACGGGTACCAGCCGCCGGTTAAACCGGATAAAATCGTTCACACCACCATCACGCTTGAATTCTGCCTTGAGACAATGGCGCAGATCGTTAAGCCCGCCTGGGACGAGTGGGATTATGGTGGTGATATCGAGTACCTGCGCGCGGAGTGCTACACTTTGATGCGTGAAATGGCTATCTTCTACGCGGCGTACGCCAGGAAGGGGGATGACGGCTACTACCACATCATTCCGTCAATGGAGCCGGAGCGCTGGGGATTTTATGCGGAATTTGCCCGCAACAAGGATGTGATCAGCTCGCTGTGCATGTTCCGTTGGGCGCTAAACCGCGCTGCTGAGGCATCGGAGATTCTGGGTGTGGATGCAGACCTGCGTGAAAACTGGCGTCATGTCGCCGAACATCTGGCGCCCTATCCCACGTGGGACACCCCCGAAGGTCCTGTATTCTGTGCGATCAAGGGCGTGCAGCCGCAATACGTTCGGGGTGATCATTACATTGGCGAGGCGGCTGAGTATCCGACGGTCCTGGCCGACGAGATCAACCTGGATTCGCCAAAAGAACAAAGGGACATGATGATCCGCACGGCTCAGCTACTGAAAGCATCGGATACTTCAGAGTATATAATGATCCTCCTGGGTGCCACCCGGAAGCCATGGGGCTGGAACGCCGAAATGTTACTCAACAGCCGTAGCGGGCGGATGCACTTGTTCCCGGCGACTGCACCCGACGCTGAAGTAGCTTTCCGCAACTTTCAGGCTCGCGGTGGTTTTCTTGTTTCCGCGGCGAAAAATGCCCGCGAAGTATACTATCTCGAAGTCGCGGCGCGGCGTGACAACACCTGCCGCATCATGAATCCCTGGCCGGGCAGGCCGGTCGTTATTCGTGAAGTTGGAAAGAAAAAACCCGTAGAGGTCAAGGTGGATAAAAGCAATGGCGAATGCCTGGTGTTTTCAGCCGTGACGGGACACCGGTATTCTATTCAAGCTGAATAAAGTCGTCTGAACATGACAAGAACCAATGAACCGGATCATTTTAAAAAGTGAGAAACATGAATTTTCAAGTAACTGCCATCTTCAATCTAACAAACAAGTTACCTGGACAAAGAAACAAGCGGAGGAAACCTGCCACAGTCACCAGATTTATTCTGCTGGCTGGATTGGGATTAACTCCTGCGCTGCAATTCATCGTTAGTAATATATCGGCCAAGCCATTGGAAAAACCACTGGTTTCACGTCCATTAACCGCCGCAGACGGACCAGTATTATCCGCCGAGGACAATCGGTGTGTAGATGAAGCAATGTCCAAACTTACGCTGGAAGAAAAAGTCGCTCAATTAACCGGCGTGCGCCTGAACGCTCTGGTAATTAATGGCCGTTTGTCTGAGGAAGAATGTTTGAAGCAAATTCCGCATGGTGTTGGTCACGTTTCACAATTCAGCTCCTGTGTTGAGATGCGCCCGGAGGAACTGGCCGCGACAGTGGCGGCGCTGCAACATTTCATTACCACACATAACAGTGCCGGGATTCCAGCGATATTTCACGAAGAAGCCATCACGGGTTTTGCTGCCCGCGGAAACACCACGTACCCCCAGCAAATCAATATGGGCTGCACCTGGAATACCGACCTTGTCCGGGCCAACGCCGCAGCCACGGCCCGCGCGATGCGTTCCATTGGTGCGACTCAAGCCCTGTCGCCAATGCTCGATGTTATCAATGACGCACGCTGGGGGCGTTCCGAGGAAGGCTTTGGCGAAGATCCTTACCTGACCGCTGTGATGGGCGTTGCCTTTATCCGGGGACTTCAGGGGAACGATCTGCGCCACGGTGTTGCTGCTACAGCCAAGCATTTTGCCGGCTATGGCAACTCACCCACGGACCTCGGCGTGTTTCGAAATGAGGTGTTACTGCCACACGATGCAGCGGTACATGTCGCAGGTGTGTCTTCAATGATGCCCGGCTATCATTCTTACCTCGGCGAGCCGTGTGCCTCATCGCAGCTTTTGCTTAATCAAATTTTGAGGAAAGAATGGAATTTCAACGGCCCGATTGTGTCGGATTACGGCTCAATCAGCCAGATATTCACGCAATACAAAAAAGGCAACAGTCTGCTTGATGCTGCGGTGAGTTCCCTCTCTGCAGGAATGCATGTTGAATTGCCTTCAAATCATGCATTTGCTGCACTTCCGCAAGCCATTCGCGATGGTCGTGTGCCGGTTTCTCTGGTGGATAATGCTTTACGCCGCCAGTTAATTCTTAAAGCCCGGCTCGGTTTGCTTGATCCTGCACCGGCGAAAGCGCCGGTTATCGATTGTGATTCCGAAGATAACCGTGCCCGCGCTTACACTGCTGCCGCGCAATCGGTTGTCCTTCTCAAAAATAATGGCATCCTGCCGCTCACCAAATCAGTGAATTCCATTGCTGTGGTTGGCCCGAATGCCGACTCGTACTACTCGCTGCTTGGCGATTATACCTACCAGATGATGATGGAATTCTGGTGGCGAAAACCGGTTGATCCCACGTCACCGCGCCTGGTTACTCTGTTGACGGGTTTGCGCGAACAACTTTCGTCCTCAGTCAAAATTTCATTTGAACGCGGCTGCGACTGGACGCAGGGCTTGAGTGAGGTTGGGGAAAGTAAGGGTGTGGGAGATCCTCGTCTGAAGGAAGGGAAGCGTTGGCCGCTGGAAAAAGTACCGCCTACCAGTGCTGAGGCTGCTTTTCGATTGGCTTCAGAAAGCGATGTCATCATCGCTGCAATGGGTGAGAATCGATATCTCTGTGGCGAAAGCGTGGATCGCGCTGACGTTCGTTTGCCGGGCGAACAGGAAACTTTTATCGAACGCCTCGCGGCAACTGGCAAGCCTTTGATTCTGGTCGTTTTCGGCGGCCGGCCGATGGCGCTCGGCAATATTAATCATCTCTGCCAGGCGATAATTTATGCCTGGTATCCCGGGCAGGCAGGTGGCACGGCACTGGCAGACATCATTCGGGGCGCTGTCAATCCCGCCGGTCGCCTGACGATGACGCTTCCGTGTTCCACGGAGCAAGCGCCTATCTCTTACCGTCTCGGCTATACACCGGAAAAAACGCCGCTCTATCCTTTTGGCTATGGCATTAGTTACACCCATTTCAGCTACGGGGAACTCAATATACCCGACAAAGTGCAGACGAGCGACACAGAAATCCCGGTCAGGTTCACGATTACCAACGAGGGCAATCGTGAAGGCACGGAAATTTGTCAGCTATATTTGCGCTGTACGGAAGGAATATCCAAATCCGGACAGGAATTGAAAGGCTTTGCCCGTGTGGAACTGCCTTCCGGCAAATCGCGCACTGTGACGATTAATGTGCCGTTAGAATTACTGGGCCACTTCTCAGCGGAGGGAACATTGACTATTGCACCTGGTGAGGTGGAAGTGTTGGTTGGTGCATCCGCCAGCGACATTCGGTTGCGCGCCAATATCGTCGTGGCTGGTGATCCTGTGACTCAATCCGGTCGAATACATTTTTTTAGCACCGCCACACTGCATTAAGCAGTGGCATCCGGATTTGAATTTATACTTTTAAAATACTGTTATTCAACTTTCGGGCTTATAGCGGCTTAATTTTAGACCGGGAACTCTGAACTTATTTAGTAAGCCCACAGTGTGAACAAGATAATTGTAAGTGTTCACAGGGTCAACATGCGACGCACTTTTGGAAATGCAGAAGCTCTTTTTGATATTTTGAAATGCAAGTTTTGAACGACTTGATTGAGTCCTGAAGTGCGTCGCATGTAGCTTTGCTCTCCCTGCGAACGGTTATAGATAATTTTCATTATGTGGAGAAAAACTAATGACTCTTTGCCGTATTCTTTTTGTTTCAGGTCTGCTGCTCGTTGCAGCCCTTGCGGCTGGCGGCCAGGATCAAGGTGAGTTATCGTTAGCCCCTCGCCAGGAATGTAGAACCAAGGTCTTCCGCGACGGTCGTTCCATTATCGCTTACAACCAAAGCGGAACCATGGTTAGCGGGAGCGCAGATGGACCGTGGAAGAAGGCGACTTTGTTTGCACAGGGGACTATCTTTAAAGATGCCGGTGGTGCTGTGGTTACAGATGTGGCTCTTTGGGAAATGACTGATCCGGAGGGGAATCTTGTCTGGGGGGTGCTCTGGCGGCCGGTGAACGCACCACACACTTTCGCGATCAAGGCCGGCACAGGGAAATGGAAGGGGATTGCCGGTCAGGGGAAGCTGCTAGACGGTGAGACGCGATGGGAAATTGACTGGTCGATCGCCAACCTTAAAAGCGCTGCGTTTCGCTGTAAGCCCGGTGACTATGTTTATCACGATTCCGGTTTTAGCTTTCACGGGCCGCACGTCACGGAAAGGTCTATAACATTGCCGAACGAAGTTACGCTCGTGTACAATAACCAATCGGGCGTGCTGTTGAGCGATGAGCGGGAGGCAAAAAGCCCGCGCAATTTTGCGACGTGCTATGATCGCGGCACTACGTATCGCCTTGGTGACAAGGACCTGGCAGATATCATGCTGCTCGAAGACACCGATCCCGACGGTGACACAGTCTGGCTCTATCATGAATGGTGGTATGGAAAGGGACCTGGAAGCTATGAGTTCATCGGTGGAACCGGCAAATGGCAGGGAATTTCAGGATATGGAAAGTCGAATGGCGTGCTGCGAGACCGGGTTGACGACTACTGGTTGATCAAGTCTGAAATGCACTGGAATCTTAAGTGACTGTTTTTGTTTTTTCGTCGCTGCGGTGGCAATTCAGACTGGTGTTCATTGTTCAATAGATTCCCGCAAAAAGCATGCGGGAACGACAGGCTGTCATAAAAGAAAGGGATAGAAATATGTGGGAAAAATCATTTTTGTACCAAATATCGAAAACGGTAGTAACAGCGGGCGCCGTCCTGCTACTGAGTACGTTCGGTTTATCCGGCGAGAACAATTGCTTTGGCGCAACAGAACCGAAGGTCTCAACGCCCACTGCTTTGAAGCTTGGCTGGCGTGTGTCCTGCCAGCATTATAGTATTCGCGACCGGGGTCTCTTTGAGGCGATAGATGCCCTGGCAAGTATAGGCATCTTGAACATTGAACCGACGGATTTTCAGAAATTGAAAAACGGCGATGAGACGGGAACCGACTTTCGTATTTCGCCGGATAAGCGTAAGGAGTGGAAAAAATATTTGGCGGATCGAGGCATGAAGATGCCATCCTATTATGTCAGTAACAAAGGCGATATGACGAATCGGCAGCTTTGGGGTTTTATGAAAGAAATGGGAGTTGAAATTATTTGTGGCGAACCGGATCCAGCGGATATTGGGAAGGTGGAAGAATTCTGCAAGGAATATGGTATGCGGCTGGCGATTCACAATCATCCCGAGGGGCACTCGAAATACTGGAATCCGGTTTCAGCAATGAGTCTGATTGCTGCTCAGGGTCAGCCGGGGCCATCGATTGGTTTCTGTCCTGACGTCGGTCACTGGGCAAGGTCGTGCGTGGATGTTATGAACGGACTCGCCAGGTACCATGAACAGGCCATTCATGTTCTCCATGTGAAGAATGTCCCCGCGGCTTGCGAGGGGTGGAAGAACGATGTCCCCTTAGGTGACGGAGTGATCCCCTTCACCGATTTGTTCAACACATTGTCTGCCTGGAAGTGGCAGGGTATCATTACGATTGAATTGGAAGCCAATCCACCGAATATGCAGAACATCGACTTGTGTGCGCAGTACATTGAGAATTATGCCAAAACCCGGCTCATTTCAGCTCAGGCGCCTTCTGCTGATACGTTAAGAATGAGTCAGCAGAGATGGGTTGAGCTTATCAAGAGCAAAAAGGCGGAGCTTGAAACAGCGATTGAAAAGACCTTTAATATAATAATTGCCACTGATGAAAATAAATTAATGGCTTCTTTACTGCTTTGGGATGATGGCAGTATTGAAATTCATTATCGCGATTATCATCCGGAAGACACCAGCTTGAAGAGCCGTTCCGCGGTAAGGATTTACCATACCATCAGCCGCAGCCGGGAAGATCACAAACATGTGGGTACCGAAGAATACGTCAAGCGCATGATGAGTGAACATAAACCGGATCCCGGCAAAATCATTGAGGAGGCGATTAGGGCTCTGTACCGAATTGAGAAGTAAAATACTTAAGCAAAGGAATCCGCGAATTACGGGACTTTCATTCCGAAGTGTTTCGGGCTCTGCATCGATAAATGATGGGGTATTGGCAAATGGCCCTGACAGGGACATGAATATTATTTTTCAGCCGGCATTGTTTGTTCTATCTGAGACCAGGCGGAACGAGATGGTTGTTTTTTTAATCATTTACGTTCTTAACCTGACGGCTATGGGATGTTGAAAGGCATGCCTGTTGTTGGAGGCCACCCTTTTTACATCCCCCATCCGCCTGCGGCGGATTACCCCCTTCAAAGGGGGATTTAAAACCCTTCGCCCTTGCGGGCGATGTGGGTAACGACTAGCCTTTAAAGGGGGAATTAACAAATAGTATTCTTATGTATTCAATATTCAAATGAAATAAGAGGACCTGATTTTTTAATCTATAATTGAAGCGTTTAACAAGTTAAAGGAGAAATAGTGTATGAGAAATTATAAAATTGTTGTTTTCATCAATGTTTTTCTGATAAGCCTTGCATTTGCTCAAGTTAAATATCAACCACCAGAGGGGGGATGGACGTATCAATATGATGGTGAGGATGAAATTCCGGATGCATTTGCGGCGCTCGATGGATTATGGGATCATGAGAATGGGTCGGATGCATGGGATGGAACTGCAATTGGGGAAGGTAATCCGGGCGGCATCAAAGTCATGAA
>Ga0180437_10000883_pt1 | contig 53306 bp, 37 predicted proteins | sample SS_ome_4_FD_132410 | JGI IMG/M metagenome (GOLD analysis project Ga0180437, IMG submission 132410) | Hypersaline lake sediment archaeal communities from the Salton Sea, California, USA - SS_3_D_1 metaG | ecosystem: Environmental > Aquatic > Non-marine Saline and Alkaline > Hypersaline >...
ATTTCTTCGATTTCAGCCGCCGCCTCTTCAGCCTCAACTTCTTCTACCAATTCTTCGGCTTCTGCCTCGATCACTGCTGCAGCTTCCTCTTCCTGGTTCTCCTCAACAATTTCTTCGATTTCAGCCGCCGCCTCTTCAGCCTCAACTTCTTCTACCAATTCTTCGGCTTCTGCCTCGATCACTGCTGCAGCTTCCTCTTCCTGGTTCTCCTTAACAATTTCTTCGATTTCAGCCGCCGCCTCTTCAGCCTCAACTTCTTCTACCAATTCTTCGGCTTCTGCCTCGATCACTGCACCGGCTTCCTCTTCCAGAGTCTCTTCAACAATTTCTTCGATTTCTTCCGCCGACTCCTCAGCCTCAACATCAGCTTCTTCCTCAACTTCTTCCTCAACTAAAGCTGCTTCCTGGCTGGCTGATATTTTCGCAAGGGTCGCTTCCCCCAATAATTCTTCGTCGGTCAGTTCCATTTCTTCAATGCCTTCCATGGCGACCTCGGTCACGGCCGGTATTTCTTCCTCGAGATCCTTGCGCATAGCGCGCCCTTCCACAACTGCATCTGCGATCCGTCCGACGATCAGCTTGATCGCTCTGATGGCATCGTCGTTGGAGGGGATCACATAGTCAATATTCCCGGGGTCGCAGTTCGTGTCAACCATCGCAAGGATGGGGATCTCAAGCAGGTTGGCTTCATGCACAGCCGTCTCCTCTTTACGCACATCGACGATAAAGAGCATATTTGGGAGCTGGTTCATATCCCGGATACCGCCCAGCATGAATTCAAGCCTTTCGATGCGCCGGGTGATGGTGAGGGCTTCTCTTTTTGTGATTCTTTCAAATTCACCTTTATCCCTCATCCGCTCCAGTTGGTCAAGCTCGTTCACCCGCTGGCGGATGGTGCGCCAGTTGGTAAGCATCCCGCCCAGCCAGCGGTTGGTTACATAGGGCATAGCCGCTCTGATCGCTTCATCATGGACAGTTTCCTGGGCCTGGCGCTTGGTGCCGATAAACAGGACCGTGCCGCCTTCCGCGGTAATATCGCGCACTAATTCATACCCCTCTTCAAGCGCTTTTACAGTTTGCTGCAAATCTATGATGTGGATGCTGTTGCGTTCGGTGAAGATGTAGGATTTCATCTTCGGGTTCCACTTGTGCGTCCGGTGTCCAAAATGGACGCCGCTCTCAAGCAGAGCTTTCATACTAACAATAGCCATTTACTAATCCTCCGCGTTATTCCTCCGCCTCCTTCAGCTCCGGATAGAACCCCGGCCAGGGGCACGCCCAACCGGATCGGGAGACGTGTGTGATGGGTTAATTTGTGCAGGCACAAATCGTCCCGCCTGTGGGCGGGAGCCTGCGAAGTATATCATAAAGAGAACCGATTCGTCCAGCAATTCGCGTTTAATTGTACGCGCCTGGATATCCCCTGTTCAAAGGCGCGCAGGGTATTCACGATTTTGGGTGTTGCCCGGGTATTTTTCCGGTTTAATCCTTGCTTCGCTTGAAGACACAGGTAACGCCGCCGTGTTTGGGAGGGCCGTTTCCGGCGAACTCCCAGCCGTTCTCGCCTGCATCCGTTAGGTATCGCCGGAAGGTAGGCCCTTCCTGCCAGTCCTGCAGGAGGACGCCGTTCTCGTAATGGGCACGGTAGATGTCATCAGCCATGACCGCAATGCCCATCCCCTTTTTCTCCACCTGCGAGAACTCGACCACCAGGTATTCCCATTTTTCCATCTGCCACCTCCCAAAAGTGATATTTAAAAATGCTTTTAAAATATAACATAAAGCGCCCGTAAATCCTACTCACGGGCGCTTTTTTCCATTAAGTTCGATATATCATTTTTTAGATAGGGTTTCCTCATCTTCTTCTTCGGGTGTGATCACAGCCAGTCGTGCAACTTCGCCTTCTTCAGTGAATACGCCTATCCGCCCGGCGACTGCATCTTCAGTAGCGACAGCTTCTTCAAAAGCCAGGCCGTCCCCGGTGAAGACCAGCCCGCTGATTTCGATTTTATTTTTGCTTACAGCATCACGGCCGACTGTAATTGTTTCACCGGTGCTGTTAGCTGTGTATGCGACTTCGCCGCCCTGCTCAAGCTGGGCTGCGATGTCAGCGCTGATAGACTCCGTCATCACAGCCCCCGCCACGCCGATAAGTCCCTCCGGACCTGCCAGCAACCCGATCGCCTCGCCCAACAGCCCGCCGACTACAGCGCCTTTGCCTTCGCCCCAATCGCCGGTTTCCTTGATATGCAGCTTGTTTTTCTGGTCGCAGCACGACTGCGTTCATTATACCGATCACGCCTGCCCATTTAGCCTGTTTCAGTTGTTTAAGAGCCTGGTCAGCGTCATTCTCATCCTGGAAAGCGGCGATAACAAATTGAACGAGCACTTCACTCATTTTTTTCTCCTGTGCGGTTTGGCTTCCCCTTTTCTTCGCAGAGCCAGGCTGGCAGCCTGGCTTTGAACTGGCTCATCACTGGTTTTTCACCCTTTCAAAGGGTGGCTTTTGGGTATAATCAAAAGCGCTGGTTCTAATTCCTTCATAACTGATAATATGCCAACCAACCTGCCGCCCGAATATTTTGATGCCGAGAAGCGTTACAAAGCTGCCGAGTCGGACTTTGAGAAGATCGCAGCCCTGGAGGAGATGCTCAGCAAGATCCCCAAGCATAAGGGCACCGACAAACTGCGGGCTGATTACCGCCGCCGGCTCTCCAGGCTGAAAGTCTCCGCGAAATCGAAGAAGCAGACCGGCAAGCGCGCCTCCGCATTCCGGGTTCCGCGCGAGGGTCCCGGGCAGGTTGTGGTGGTCGGGTATTCAAATGTCGGCAAGTCCGCCCTGGTCGCCAGGTTGACCAACGCTGCCCCCCAGGTCTCAGAGACCCCGTTTACAACCTGGCAGCCGACCCCCGGGATGATGCCGGTGGAAGGTGCCATGATCCAGCTAGTGGATACGCCGCCCCTGGACCGGGATTACCTGGAGCCGGAATTGTTTGACCTGATCCGCCGGGCGGATATCATCCTGGTGGTGGTCGATTTGTTGACCTACCCGTTCCAGCAGCTGGAAGGGACAATTGAAGTCCTGCAGGAGCACCGCATTGCCCCCCGGCATCTGGAGGGCACACATCCGGATGGCTCCGGGTTGGTATATGTACCCCTGCTTGTCCTGGCGAACAAGTGCGACGGGGATGACTGCGATGAGGTGTTCGAATTGTTCTGTGAACTTCTGGAGGGTGACTGGCCGCTGCTGGCGGTTTCTGTGGAGAGCGGCTATAACCTTGATACCCTGAAGCGCTTTATTTTTGACCAGCTTGACATCGTCCGCATCTATTCCAAGATGCCCGGGAAGGAACCGGACCTGGAGACGCCTTTTGTGATGAGGGGCAGACCCACTCTGGAGGAATTCGCCAGCAAAATCCACCAGGATTTTTACGCCAATTTAAAATCCGCCCGGGTCTGGGGCAGCACCGCTTTTGACGGCCAGCAGGTCCAGCGCGATTATGTCCTGCAGGATGGGGATGTTGTCGAGCTGAGGATTTAGGGGGGGCGGTTAAATGTCATTACGAGGGAGCGCAGTGCCCGTTCATTGCGGAACGGAGCGACTGAAGCAATCTTTAAACACCCGGAATGCCAGCGATAAACCCCGGGAAGTAGCCCGAAAATATCCCGGGCTATAAAAATCCCACCATGGGGGATAGGATTTAAAGCAAGTAACTCATAAAATCCCGGTATGCTAAACGTGCTCCTGCTGGCGGACACCCACCTGGGATATGACGACCCGCTCAAACCCAGAGTGCAGCGCCGGCGAAGAGGCCCGGATTTTTTCCTGAACTATCAAAAAGCGCTCCAGCCCGCCCTGGAGGGGAAAGTCCACCTGGTGGTGCACGGCGGCGACCTGTTCACCCGCAGCAGAGTCCCGGACACGCTGGTCGAAAGGGCAATGGCTCCGTTAATAACGGTCGCCTCACTCGGCGTCCCGGTCTTCCTGGTACCAGGAAACCACGAGCGTTCCAGAATCCCTTTAGCCCTGTGGAGCGTGCACCCGAACCTGCACATTTTCCGGCAGCCCGGGACATTCCGGGTAAAAGCCGGCAGCCTCACAGTCGCCCTATCCGGGTTCCCATTTACGCGCCGGGTTCGGGATAATTTTCCTGCTTTATTAGTTTCAACGGGATATTTTCAGAAGACGGCCGATATCCGCCTGTTGTGCCTGCACCAGGCTGTTGAAGGCGCCCGGGTGGGTCCGGTGAACTTCACCTTCAGGGATGGACCGGATGTGATCCGGGCTGCGGACATCCCTCCAGGTTTTGCGGGAGTGCTTTCCGGCCATATCCACCGGGCTCAGCGGCTGGATAATAACCTGCACGGCCGCCGGATGAATGCCCCGGTGCTGTACCCGGGTTCTGTGGAAAGGACCTCCTTTGCGGAACGCTTTGAACCCAAGGGTTATATGCTGCTCCGCTTTGATACTGGGGGGCTGGGCGGCGGGGTTCTGGCTGAATCAAAATTTTGTGAACTTCCGGCGCGCCCGATGGTAGAGCTGGAGCTCCACCCGGGCAAGTTCAATCCCCAGGCGCTTGACCGCCAGCTTGGTATAAAGCTGGCTGGGCTCGATCCGGACTCGGTCGTACGGATCCGGGTTGTGGATGGGGGAGAGAGCTGGCTTCGGCGGCGGCTGAGTGCGGCATACCTGCGGGCAATCGCGCCAACAGGTATGAATTTCTCGCTTGGATCGGCCCAATCAACCTCAATTAAACGGATTTGAAGAACCAGGCCGGTTCAATTGAATAGTTGATTGATTAATTTTGACCGTTGTTATCAACCCTCGACTTCAAAGCTGCTGCGCACCCCGGGTAAAAGCAGGTAAACCAGTACCATAACCGGGATTAACAGTCCCAGCATTCCGCACATGAGACTGAAAGGTCCTCCAGTGAACATACCAGAAATCCCCTGAAGAACGGATAAGCCTATCGCTGCCAAGGATAGAATCCAGGCCCACTTTTTCATCGAAAGCAGGCCAAATCCGGTTACGATTTGTACAACTGCTGTGATCATGCCCAGAAATCCATACCAGGCGCCGGCTGTGCCTGCGGCGGCCATCTGATCTGCGCTGAAGATCCCGCCAAATAAAGTCCGCAGTCCGCCGAAACCAAACACAATTCCGCTCCAGAGCAACGACAAGGTCCCCAAGATCAGAAAAATGATTGCAATAATAGTGATGCCGGTTGGCCTTTTTTTCACCGATAATTCTCCTTTTTGTAATCGAATAATGATCTCTTATTATAAATCAAGTATCTATATGATAGGGATTTCCCCGTTAGCCCTGCTCAGAGCTACGGCAGAAAGACCAGGATGCTGCGAGATCGAAATGGCATACCGCATTTGAAGAACCTTAACCGTTTTTGGTTCTCTAGAGCCTTCATTTGAAGTAGAATTAATTACCAATATAGACGGTCTATGTGTTACTTGCTCATTCCGAAAAAAATCAAAAGGAGTAAAACATGCCAATAAAGGAATACAAACCTGGCGCCGCGTTCAGCGGGGTAATCGGGCGCACATTCGATGTATCAGAGCCAGCCTGGCCGGAGCCGAACCGGGCCAGGGAAGGCGCCCCGAATGTGCTCTTCATCGTGCTGGACGACACCGGTTTCGGCCAGCTTGGCTGTTACGGCAGCCCGATCAATACACCCAACCTGGATGCACTGGCGGCAAACGGCTTGCTTTACAACAACATGCACACCACCGCCCTGTGTTCGCCGACCCGGACCTGCATCCTCACCGGGCGCAACCACCACTCCAACGCAATGGCCTGCATAACCGAAGGCTCAACCGGTTACCCCGGGTCGAACGGCAATATACCGTTTGAGAACGGCTTTCTCTCCGAGATGCTCCTGAAGCACGGCTACAATACCTACGCTATTGGAAAATGGCACCTGACGCCTGCTGACCAGATTTCATCCGCCGGGCCGTACGACCGCTGGCCGCTGGGGCGCGGCTTTGAACGCTTTTACGGCTTCCTGGGCGGCGAGACCCACCAGTACTACCCTGAACTTGTCTACGACAACCACCAGGTCGAACCTCCCCGGACCCCGGAAGAGGGCTACCATGTGACCGAGGACCTGGTTGATAAGGCGATCAGCTTTATCGCCGATGCCAAGCAGGTCGCCCCGAACAAGCCCTTCTTTATGTATTTCTGCACCGGCGCCATGCACGCCCCTCACCACGTCCGCAAGGAGTGGTCTGACAAATATAAGGGCCAGTTTGACGACGGCTGGGAAGCTTACCGCGAGAAGGTTTTTACCCGCCAGAAAGAACTGGGCGTCGTCCCGCAGGATGCAGAGCTTTCGCGCCACGACCCGGACGTAAAACCCTGGGATGAATGTTCACCTGAGGAACAGAAATTATACGCCCGTATGATGGAGGTCTTTGCCGGTTTTTTGGAGCATACTGACCACCATATCGGGCGCCTGCTGGATTTCTTGAAAAGCATGGACGAGTTTGACAACACCCTGATTATGGTGCTTTCCGACAACGGAGCCAGCTCGGAGGGGGGACCGACCGGCTCGTTCAACGAAAACCTGTTTTTTAACAACGTCCCCGAATCGGTGGAAGAGAATCTGAAAAAGATCGACGAGCTGGGCGGTCCAGATACATTCAACCATTACGCCTGGGGCTGGACCTGGGCTGGCAACACCCCCTTCCGGCGCTGGAAGCGCGAGACCTACCGCGGCGGGATCAGCGATCCCTTCATCGTTCACTTCCCGGACGGCATCAAGGCAAAGGGTGAGGTGCGGGTGCAGTACACCCACGCAATCGACATGGTCCCGACCGTGCTGGACATGCTCGCTATCGATCCCCCGACCAGCATTAAAGGCGTGACGCAGTCGCCGATTGAGGGGGTGAGCTTCCGCGAGTCTTTCGAAGATGCAGAAGCTCCCAGCCTGCGCAGGACCCAGTATTTCGAGATGATGGGCCACCGCTCGCTGTACCACAATGGCTGGCGGGCGGTCTGCCCCTGGCCTGGACCTTCATTCACAGAAGCAGGCGCCTTCTTTGGCGAGCCGATCCCGGCAGAAAAACTTACCGAAATAGACGCCAAAGGCTGGGAGCTTTACCACGTCGCCGAGGATTTCGCCGAGAATTACAACATCGCTGAGGAGAAGCGGGATAAATTGATCGAGATGATCGCCCAGTGGTATGTCGAAGCCGGCAAGTACAACGTGCTGCCGGTCGACGGGCGCGGCACTGCCCGCTTTGCCGAGGAACGGCCGCAGTTAGCTAAAGACCGCACCAGCTATACGTTCTACCCCGGCACCCAGTCAGTTCCTTATAATGCCGGACCGCGATTGTTAAACCGCACCCATTCCATCACAGCGGATGTTGAAATCCCCGAAAGTGGGGCGCAGGGTGCGCTGGTGTCATTTGGCGGAACTGACGGCGGGTATTCGCTCTATATCAAAGATGGCAAGCTTTGCTACGTGCATAACTACGTCGCCCGCGATTACCTGAGGGTGGAAAGCCTCGACCCGGTTCCGGCTGGAAGCCACGAGCTTCGTTTTGAATTTGAGGTGACCGGTCCTCCAGATATCGCCAACGGAAAAGGGGCTCCCAGGCGCGGCCAGCTTTATGTCGACGGGAAACTGGTCGGGCAGGCCGAATTTCCCCACACCACACCGCTCAGCCTGGGTCTGACCGGCGGAATCGTTGTGGGCGCTGATCCCGGCGCGCCGGTTGCACCGTTCTACGAACCTCCCTTCGAATTCACCGGCACCGTGCACAGCATAACTTTTGATGTCAGCGGCGATGTGATCGAAGATAGAGAAGCCGAGCTGCGCCGAATTATGGCTAGGCAGTAGGACCGCGACAAATAGAAGTCCCCGGCCGTTCGTAAGCGCCGGGGACTTGCATTAAATCAGTCCAAAATCTCCATTCCCTAATCTCCAACCTCACTCATAAGCCAGAACTTCACGGATCGTCAGGCGCGCCGCGCTGCGGGCTGGCAGCAGGCTGGCTAGAGCGGATAACCCCAGCACCGCCAGCAGCCAGATCAGATATCCGAACAGCGCCAGCTTCAGCGGCACCAGGGCGTTGAACATCGAATCGCTTAATATCCTGATCAGCAGCATACTGAACGGGAGCGATACCAGGGCTGCGAAAAACCAGCTTATCAGTCCGATTACCGCGCCTTCAATAATCACCGATTTGACGATCGCCGGGTTGCCGGCGCCGATTGCGCGCATCACGCCGATCTCACGGGTGCGCTCCAGCACATTCATGCTCATCGTTCCGGTCAGGCCGATGCTGCCTACCAGCGCCGATAAGAGCGCCATTAACAATAGCAGGACCACTAGAATATTGATGCCCTCCGAGGCTTCGGATAGGGTCAGCAGTCCGGGTTCTATATTGCTGACCCGGAAGCCGGCTGACCGCAGGGCCCGGTCGACTGCTCTGGCGGCGTTTTCCTGGTCAGCCATGGTGTGAGCTTGCGTTACTGCCCGGTAAGAGTTCGTTCGGTCCCTCAGGTTGTGGATTTCGGAGATTGTCTCATAATCAGCGTAACCGAACATCTCATCCACTGGAGATGAAAAGCGGAAAAGACCCACAACCCTCCATTCTTCCTCGCGCTGGTCAGCCACTTCTAGCCTTAGGGTATCGCCGGCTTTCAGGTCCGGGTACAGCTCGCGGATGCCATCTGCCAGCACCAGCGCTTTGGGCTCTCCGGGTTCAAACCAGCGCCCGTCAATAATGTCCGGATCTATCAGTTCACTTCCAGCAGGCGGGGCTAGTATATGCAGGTTGGCATCCAGGCTGCCGTCCGGTTTCAGTATCTCAGCCGGCGCATAAGACCAGGCCTCGATTCTTTTTACATCCGGGACCTGCAGAATAGCAGCCTCTATTTCGCTGGTGCGGTAAGGCTGTTCCAGTTCAATCGTCAGGTCAGCCCCAAAGTGGTCGCTTAACAGTTCCAGGAATCCTTCAAGAGAAACTCTCAGGTTAAACACCGAGATGAATATCGCTCCACCCATGATCAGTGTGAACAGGGTAAGCGCCAGGCGGCCCTTGCGCCGGAAGGTGTTGCGAATTGAAAGCAGGATTGGCCTGGAAATCCATCGAATGCGCCCCAGCAATTTGGCGAGCAGGTTTGTACTGGATGGCTGGCCTCCCGGATGATTCTCGCTGATCGCCCGCCTGACCGAAGTCTTCGCGCCCCGGTTGACCGGAAAGTATCCTGCTGCGAGCGGAACCACCACGGCAACCAGAACCTGGATCAGGACAGCCTGCGGTACCACCCGGAAACCCTGAAGGGTGATATTAAGGAAGGTTGCAGCAAAGTTCGCCAGGGCATACCCTGCCTGCACCCCGGCTGGGATGGCTATTAAAAGCGCGAAGAAACTGAAACACAGGATCAGCACAATGTACATCAGGGAGATCTGGAAGCTTCTGGCGCCCACCAGTTTCATCACCCCGATCTGGCGCAGCTGCTGGCTGAGCAGGGCGTTGAGCGTATTCGCAATCAGGGAACTGCTCAGCAGAGTTATCAATACACCCAACACTCCCAGCACAGCTAGAATCGTGAGAGCAACAGCCTCCATGGGGTGTTTATGTGTGAAATAAGTCTTCCGGCGATACACAACTCGACCACTCTTTTCAATTTTATCCTCGATCGCGTCGGCAGCATTCTCTATGGTGGACTCGTCGTCGGAATCGCCGCTCACCGTGGCGAGTATACGGTTGAATTGGCGCGGCTGGTCCAGCCACTCAAGAGTGTCCATGGTTATATAACCCTTTGGCTCTGCCAGGAAATCACCCCCTGCCCCTGTTGGATCCTGTACGATACCCACAACTGGTATATCCCGGATGGTGTTGTCTTCCAGCTGCAGTTTGAGGACTTCACCGGTTTGGTAAACGCTTTCGTTGAGGGCATTCCTTTCAATCACCAGTTCACGCCCACCTGGAATGGTCTTTCCTTCCTGAGGATTTACCAGATTAATATTCGAATCCTGATAATCTTCTATCGCCACCAGGTCGTGGTTTTTCCAGGTGCCGCCTTCCTGCCGCAGGCGGACATTGAGAATATAACGTCCCTCCGCCCCGGAGATCTCCGGAAGATTTTCTATGGTTTTTACATAATTTTCATCGAACAAATCGGTCCAGATATCGATATTTGCTGGATTGGAGGCTGCATAGCTGACATTAAGGTCCTCTGAGAAGATGACATATGTGCTGGCGATAGTGCCAATCGCGAATACTCCAACTGCGATCGAAGCTACCACAAGCAGGGTTCTCAGCTTGTTTTCCCACAGATCGGAAAATACCTTGCGCCAGCGCGGCCGCACCAGGGCGGTTTTGGAGTTGGCTGTCACAGGCAGTCTCCGTTCCGGGACAGGTTTTCTTCCAGCCTGTCATGGGCAATTTCTGAAAGCGCCTGTCCGGTCGCCGGGGACCCTTCCAGCAGTCGTTGGAAAAGGTCGCGCGGGATCAGGGCGAGCTCAAGCGCTCCCGCGTCCGCGGCCTGTACGCTTGCGATCGAGTCTCCGCCCCCGATCAGCTCCACCTCTCCGAAAAACTGGCCCGGGCCCAGGCTGGCAAGATTCAGGCTGGGGCAGTTGGGGACGCTCACCTGGATGTCGACCGCCCCGCGCCTGATCAGGTAAAAGAACTCGACCGGCTCGCCCTGGCGGATGATGGTAGCCCCCGGGGAAAAGGTCTTTACCTGCGCTTTTCGGGTGGCAGCCAGCATCTGGGGGTGGTTCAAAAGAGGCAAGGCGCGCGCCACGGTACTGTCGACGATCTCGCCGTCCGAGAGGATCACGGTCTGGTCGGTGCGGCGGGTGATGCCGTCGTCGTGGGTGACGATCAGGATGGTCTTACCGGTTTGGGCAAGCTCCGAAAACAAATCGATAATTTTTCCCGCTGAGCGGGAGTCCAGGTTGCCGGTTGGTTCGTCCGCCAGGATAATGGGCGGGTCGGTCGCCAGGGCGCGGGCGATCGCGGCGCTCTGCTGATGGCCGCTGGATACGGATGCCGGCAGTTGACCGGCCTGGTCTTCCAGCCCGACTTTCCTAAGCAGATCCATTGCCCTCTCTGGCCGCTGGTCGACCGGGAAGACATTGCAGTAATCCATCGGCAGCATGGTATTTTCCAGCAGGGTTAAGGTCGGAAGCAGTTGAAAAAACTGGAAGACAATGCCTGCGTTTCTGCCGCGCCATAAAGAGCGCTGGCTTTCCGACATTTTATAGATATCCTCGCCGCTGATGATCACTTCGCCTTCAGTCGGGTGATCAATTCCGGTCAGCATATTCAGCAGGGTCGACTTGCCGCTGCCTGATTTGCCGACGATCGAAACAAACTGCCCGTAACCAATCTCCAGGTCCACCCCTTTCAGGGCAGGGAATTCGCCAGCCGCGTTTACATATGTCTTGACCAGATTCCGCAGCAGGATCGCCGATCCGTTGTTGGAAAAAGATCTTTTCCCGGAGAGCGGGACCGCTTTCTCTGGTTGTGCAACTGCTGGTTCGGTTGTTTGTCCGGGAGTTTTGGTGGGGTGTTCTGCCGGGAGCGGTCCTGGCGGCAGATATCCTGTTTCTAACGGTCTTAGAACTGGCCTCGAGCTGGTGCGGTCTTGGGGTGAATCCCCCAGTTCTCCATCCGAGATATAGACCCGCCGCGAGAACCGGGGTGCCAGCGACAGATCATGCGTCACCACAACGATTGTCTTTCCGTCCCGCACCAGTTGTTCAAAAATCTGGAAGATAGTCTCGGCGGTCAGTGTGTCAAGGTTGCCGGTCGGTTCATCCGCCAGGATCAGGGGCGGGTCGTTGACCAGCGCCCTGGCAATCGCTACGCGCTGCTTCTGCCCGCCGGAAATCTGGCCCGGCTGCTTGTAGGCGTGCTCGGAAAGCCCAACTGTATCCAGCAGCTCGAGGGCTTTCTCAATGCTCGCCCTTGGGCGGAATTTCCCGCTGAAGTCCTGCGGCAGCATAACGTTGTCGACCAGGTTGAGCATCGGCATCAGCTCGAAGGATTGGTATACAATCCCAATATTGCTGCCGCGCCAGAGCGCCATCTGGTCTTCCTTCATTTTATGGATAGGTATCCCGTCCCCATTCCCGTTGTAAAAGGATACCGACCCGCTGGTGATGTGGCTGACTCCGGAAATCATATTCAGCAGGGTTGTTTTTCCTGCCCCTGATTTGCCCAGGATACCCAGAAATTCACCGGGCTGGATATCGAGATTGATCCCGTTTAACGCCCTGAATCCGCCAGCGACGGAAGGATATATTTTTGCCACTTCCTTCAGCTGGATGATCTTATTCTTGGGTTCCCCTGGCTGGGCTAGTTGGGCCGGGCTGGATGTCACCTGTGCTGCCGCCTTAAATTTAAGCTGGAGAGCGTTTAGAAAGCACTCCAGGGATAATGTGTGAAAATCGGCACAATTTTATCATTCGCCCCCTGGAAGATGCTGCCTGGACAGTCGTTCTAACGAATTTATTATGTGGAATTAACGCTGGGTTATGCTTGCAGGATGTTTCTGGCCGCCAGGCAGCCTATATGCAATTACTTGACCGGGTAGCTGCGCCTTTCAATTTTCGTGAATTAACTTTTTTAGCTGCTCCAGGTCTGCGGTCGGCATCCGGCAGATGTAATTTCTGCAGACGTAAGCGGTCGCTTTACCTCTTATTTCTGTCATTGGTTCAGTATAAGGGGCGAATTTTGTAACCGGCGGGTTATCGCCCGGCTGGCGCAGTAAAACGACCTTGTTGGGCAGGTACTGCTCCCGCAAAGCTGCCAGCATGGCAGCGGTGTCCGCCGAGCCCGGCTCTCCCACGATAATGACCTCCAGGGAGGGGCTGATAGCGAAGTCGAGGGCGCACAGCAGCTGCGTATAGGCGGAAGGGAAGCGTTTGACGCCCCCTGCAAAGGCGCGGCTCAACTTCTGCGCCCTTTCTTCATATTCCGCCCGTCCGGTCAGGCGCCCCAACCGCAGCAAATTAAGCATGGCGATCGAGTTGCCGGACGGTATTGCTGAATCCTCGCTGTTCTTGGGGCGGGTAAGCAGCGCCTCGCCGTCACCCGGGGTCAGGTAATAGCCCCCGTCTTGATCGTCCCAGTAAAGCTCATCCGATTGATCCTGTAGCGCCAGGGCTTTTTCTAAAAATCCGGTCTCGAAGGTGGTTTCATACAGCTCGAGCAGCCCCCAGGTCAGGTATGCGTAATCGTCATGGGTGGCGGGCAGGCCGGCTTTTCCATCCCGGTAGCGGTGAAACAGGCGGCCCTGTTTGTCGGTCATGCTTGAGAAGATAAAATCCACCGCTTCCCTGGCGGCCTCCGCATAAGCGGGTTCGTCCAGAATCCGGGCCCCTTTCGCTAGGGCAGCGACCATCAAACCGTTCCAGTCTGCCAGCACTTTGTCGTCTTTGTGCGGTCTGATGCGCTTTTCGCGTTCGGCGTACAGTTTGGCGCGGATTGGCTCCCATTTCAACCCTGTGCCGGAGAGAGGACCCCCGGTATGCAGGATGTTCGCCCCCGGTCCGCCTTCTTCGAAATTGCCGTTTTCTTCCATATTAAATGTATTGATAACATAATTGGTTTCATCCTCATCAAGCAGGTCCCGGATTTCGGCTGTGCTCCACAGGTAGAATTTGCCCTCCTGGCCTTCGCTGTCGGCGTCCTCGGCGGAATAAAAACCGCCGGCAGGATCGCGCATATCCCGCAGCACGTAGCTGAACACCTTCCGGGCAGTCTCAGCAAAAATCCTGTTTCCGGTCACCTGGTAGGCTTCGCTGTAGGCTATGCCCAGCATAGCCTGGTCGTAGAGCATTTTTTCGAAGTGCGGCGCGAACCATTTTGGATCGGTCGAGTAGCGGTGGAACCCGAACCCGAGCTGGTCGAATATTCCTCCCGCCTTCATCGCTTCCAGGGTGTGGGTGACCATCTCCAGGGCGTGTTTCTCATTTTTACGGGCATAGTAACGCAGCAGGAACAGCAGGTTGTGGGGAGAGGGGAATTTGGGGGCGCTCCCGAAACCTCCGAGCCGGGCGTCGTAACTGCTGGCAAGCGCCTGGTAAGCTGAGTCCAGCACTGTTTCATCCAGTTTCTCTCCGGGCGCCGCGCTGGTGTACCTGCTCAGCGACTGGCTGACCTGCTCGGCGGATTGGAGGACCTTGCCCGGGTCTTCCAGCCACAGGTTGTGGATGCGCGGGATCAATTCCACCATCCCGGTACGCTGGAAGCGAGTCGTCCTGGGGATGTAAGTCATCGCCAGAACCGGTTTTTTATCCGGCGTCAGGATCACATTCAGAGGCCAGCCCCCGCTGCGGACCATCATTATGGCGGCGGTCATGTAAATGCTGTCGATATCGGGCCGCTCCTCTCTATCCACTTTTATTGAGACGAAAGCCTCGTTCATCAGCGCCGCGACCTCTTCATCCTCAAAGGATTCGCGCTCCATCACGTGGCACCAGTGGCAGGTTGAGTAACCGATCGAAAGGAAGATCAGTTTATTTTCCTGCCGGGCTTTCCGGAAGGCTTCTTCTCCCCAGGGGTACCAGTCGACCGGGTTGTAGGCGTGCTGGAGCAGGTAGGGGCTCAGTTCGTTAATCAGCCGGTTGGGCTGTTTTTTGTGGCTGCCGCTGTTCTTTGGTTTTTTTTCGGGCATGGTTTCCTTAAAAGTTAAGTACGGTGCTGCAAAAATTATCCGGTCTCAGGCCGGCCGCGCCCCGCCAATTATATCTTTGAACACCAGCCAGGGACCACCTGCATCTCCTGCAGCCGGTCAGAGAGTTAAACTTAAAATACCGCCCGGCAGGCTGGATTCTAACCGCCGGATGGAGTTATAAGGTTTTCTATTCAGAGAATTAACAGTCCGGTTTACCGGGTGGGGTGGCGCTCAGAATGCTGCCAGGGCTTCCTGTTCGTTTTTATAAATCCCCAGATACATCAACAGGCCGGTCGTATTAAGCACTTCCTGCACCCTGTCGGTGGGGTTGACCAGCTTCTGGTTAGGGTAGGCGTAACCGCCTTCGCGTATGCCTGTGCGGACAGCCTGCTTATCCTGCTCGCTCATATCCTTGCTCAAAGTTTTATACAGGCCGATAAGCGACCTGATCCCTGCGCTGCTCATATAGGGAACTTCGCTCAAGTTGATGACGAAATACCTTGCTCCGTCCCGGTGGGCAGCCTCAGCGGCGGAGTCAAATTTTTTGTAACTTTCGGAGTCGAAATTACCCCTGAGCCGAATGATCGCCACATCCGCCCTTCCGTTGTTGTTTGTTACTGATATTTCCATGCTTTCCTCCTTGTTTCCTAACTGTTGATACCATTTTTTATGCCAGGTTTTTTATCGTGGTATTTTATCACAAAAAGGATAAATAATACCATAATTGTATAATAAAGATATGAGAGCTATAAAAAATTACTGTCTGAACCGGAAGCAAACAATTTCTAAATCATTTCTAAACAGTTATTTATTAGGATTATCCGGTCAGAACAATCTGTTATTTATCTATCTTTTTTCGTTGAAAGGGAAATCTTATGGTTGGAAAAATTTTACTTGTACTTGTTTGTTTATCAGCCGCCGTTTCAGCCTGCGGGGTGCCCGGCCAGGTGGAAGCAGAAACCAGTATCACAGCCTTGCCAGAAGCGGAATTCACGGTTGATATTGGCGGGAGTGAAGGCCCATCTATGGAATTCTCCAGTTTTGAGGATTCGGTACCAGGCCAACCGGAGAACTCGAAACCTGATAAAGAAATTGTTTATAAGATCGTTGATACCGGCCAGGGAAAGTGCTACGACGACCTGAACCAGATCGTCTGCCCCGGGGTAACTGAGGCTTATTACGGGCAGGATGCCCAGTACAGTGGGGGCCAGCCAGCATATCTGGATGGCGGCGACGGCACGGTAACCGATAAAGTAACCGGGTTGATGTGGGCTGGATCGCCGGACCTGAACGGCGACAGCCTGGTTGATGTGAATGACAAATTGAGTTACCAGGAGGCCGTTGATATGGCTGGCAGTTTCAGCCTGGGCGGTTATGACGACTGGCACCTGCCGTCGATCAAGGAACTGTATTCGCTGATTAATTTCAACGGGCTCGATCCCAGCGGGCTGGACGGGACCGAGGCTTCCAGCCTGGTCCCATTTATCGCCGCCATATTTGAATTCGGTTACGGCGACACCAGCGCCGGAGAGCGGCTGATCGACGCCCAGTTTGCCACCTCCACAATATACACCAGCACTACAATGGGCGGAAATGAGACCATGTTCGGGGTCAACTTCGCGGATGGGCGCATAAAAGGTTATCCGGTCGGAGAGACGCCAGGAGGGATGGGCGAAAAACTTTTCTACGTGCTGTATGTGCGCGGGAATCCTGACTACGGGATAAATAATTTCGTCGACAACCAGGACGGTACTCTCAGCGACATTGCGACCGGATTAACCTGGACTCAATCCGACAGCGGGCAGGCGCTGGATTGGGAGTCTTCCCTGGCTTACTGCGCCCAGCTGGAAGCCGGCGGATATGGAGACTGGCGATTGCCGGATGTGAAAGAGCTGCAGAGCATTGTCGATTACAGCCGCTCGCCGGATGCGGCCGGTTCCGCCGCGATTGATCCGCTGTTTTCCACCAGCGTGATAACGAATGAAGCCGGGCAGACCGATTACCCCTCCTACTGGAGCAGCACCACCCACGTAAATTCCCGCAACGGCGCATATGCCGCCTATATATCCTTTGGCCGTTCGATGGGATATATGCATGGCTCCTGGATGGATGTCCACGGTGCGGGCGCCCAACGCAGCGATCCGAAGAGCGGCGATCCCGGCGGCTATCCCGCCGGCCATGGCCCTCAGGGCGATGCGGTCCGGATTTATAACTACGCCCGCTGTGTGCGCGGCGGGGCCGAACGGGTCCAGGGCGAAATTCCTGGTGAGGTTGAATTGATTCAGAGTGCTGATGTGGAAATTGCCCGGTCTGGTTCGACGCAAGGACTGCCCTCAGGCGAGGGATTGCCTCAGGAAGCGGTCCAGGCATGTTCAGGGTTATATGAAGGGGGGGACTGCCAGTTCACTGCCCCGCATGGCAGCGTATCCGGAATATGCCTGCCGGTTGGCACCCAGACAGCTTGCGTACCAGAAAATAGACTTGGCCAACCCGGAAGCTCACCCTGATAACCGGGTCGGATTACTTCTCTTCAGCTCCTTTAACGTATTTATCGAAGAACTGCAGGGTGCGGAACATGGCGTCCCCGAACCGGTTGGAAATGTTGTGGTCATCTCCCTTATATTCAAAATATTCCACAACGCCCCCGGCCTGGATGATTTGTTTTTCCAGAGTTCTCGAGAATTCCAGCGGAACGCTTTGATCATCTGTCCCGTGGTGGAGCTGGACCGGTCCGGACAGATCCGCCAGGTAGGTGTTGGCGGAGATCGAATCCCAGAATTCCGGGTTCTCCTCAAAGGTTCCAAATTGGTCCAGCAGGGTATCCCGCCAGCGCCTGGCTCTCTGGGCCAGGCTAGGATTGGTGAGGGTGGAGGGTCTGCGCCATCTTGTAAGCAGGTCGGGGTAGGAAGCCACCACCCCGGCCCAGATCACGCCGGCTTTAATGTCCCCGGAGGCGACCATCGAACGCAGGGTGATGTACCCGCCCATCGAGTGCCCCCACATACCGATCCGGTCCGGATCCGCATCCGGGTAATTTTTCATCGCCGCGACTGCGTTCAGGATGTCGATCGTGTAATCCGGGTACCCGTAAGCCCCGCGCGCTTCGCCCTCCGAGAATGCATGCCCGCGGTAATCGGAGCGGAAGACAATATATCCGTGCATGGCGATATCGTCGACGTAGTCCACGTACCTTTCGGTTGTGCGGTACTGGTCGGGAGGGATATAACCGTGGTTGAAGACAATAACAGGCCAGCCATCCGGAGGCTTTTCCCCGAAAGGCACGGTCAGCAGGGCGTTTATCTTCAGCCCCTCCGACAGGTAGGAGGCGATGTAGCGGTTGTAATTCAGGCCTGGTTCCAGCACCTCTTCGATTTTTATTTCGCTTCCGGGAAAGTCTCCCTGCCGCAGGTATTCGATGGTAAGCGGGTGGGGCGGCGTCGCTGAGGGCAGGGGGGTGGGGAGCGGTTCGGTAGGCTGCGGTTCAGGGGCGCTGTTAGTGTAAGTGACCTGGGGCGGGGGAAGCGTGGCTGGTTCCGGCGCGGAAGTATTGGTTGGTGGGTTTGCCTGGGTGATCTCTGAGGAATGGCTCAGGAGGATATCGACTGTTTCTGCGACCGGCTGCCCAGAAAGCCCGGGTGCGGCAGAACCTGTTCCGCAGGCTGAAAGTACTATCCCGGCGATGATTAATGTGACAAAAAATGTCTTTATATTCATAATTGCACCGATTATATCCAGAATGGCTCCAACGGCGCATAATAATGCTATTAAAGTTCTGTAAGATGAAAATTAGCGAGAAGTTTGTATTCGCCACAGCGAAGAACCTGGTTAAAATCGGGACTGAGACCCTTCACTTCGTTCACATAGTCCCGGTCTCTCTCGGGAGTGTGACGAATAATCATTATCATTCTAAGGCCACAGGCCGAAGAATCTGAGAATAATTATGGAGTAATCCAATCCTCATTTTAAATAGCAGGGCTCGCTGCTGTTGTTAATTGTGACATACATAGGTTTGCAGGGCAGGATTCCAATCCTGCCAGCCCGATGGTGACTGTAGAACAGGGTTCCAATCCTACCGGATCGATAGCGGCGGATAGAACTGCCATGTATCTATTAAGGGATAAACAAATCCTACTGATCTCGAATATAATTACCTGGACTGCCTGTACAATTTTATTGAGAAAATGTTCTCAAAATATATTGAATTTATAGATAAAAAATCACACATAACCGGAATGCCGATTATTATTACAAGAGCGGGTGATCTTAAGTTTTTTGCGGTGATACTTTCACTGACCCTGGCATTAGTATCGTGCAGTGCACCGCCTGTTCAGAACAGCCAAACAGTCTCAACAGATCCTCTCGTTCTGACCGACCTGCAGGGCAAATACCCATTGGGTCTGCACATGGAAATTCTCGAAGACCCCAGCGGTGAGCTGGGCATCGAGCAGGTAGCCTCCCTGGAATTCGATTCGCGTTTCGTCCCCAGCCAGGTTGAAGTGCCAAATTTTGGCTTCACAGAAAATGTATACTGGGCGCGCCTGAAAGTGTGGAACGAATCAGAACTGACTGAAAACTGGATTTTGGAGACGGGTTTCCAGAATTTGCAGTATGTCGACCTGTTTGTTCCAGGGGAGGACAGCGAAGGTTTTTCAGTCAAGCAAGCCGGGACCATGAGACCTGTAACCAGGAAGGATTATGCCCACCCAAGTAACTTTTTTAATTTGAGCCTGCCGGAAAAAAGCCAACAGACCTATTACCTGCGCTTTAAAACAGGATCCTCGATGACCCTGGGACTAAATTTGTGGTCGCCAAGGATGTTATTCACCTATATTCAATCTGAACAACTTCTGTATGGCATTATATTCGGAATCCTGATTGGATTGCTGGTTTACAACCTGTTCATTTTTATTTCACTGAGGGACACCAGTTATATACCCTACATATTTTTTATCGGATGTATGATCATCCAAATTTCCAGCTATACAGGTTATTTGATTTTGTACATAATTCCAAACCTGTATTTTCTTTCTCTATATCTTGTAGCCTACACTTATGGGTTTGTAAATATCGCCTTGATCTTGTTTACAGACGTGTTTTTAACCGAAAGAGTGAACCTCCCGAAATACCACCGGGTCAATCAGGTTTTGCTGGTTGTCTGGGTATTGACGTTCTTGATATATCCGTTTGTCAGCTACTTTTTTATTGCGATGATGTTAGTGACCTGGTCGTTTGTTACTGTGATCATGGTCAGCGTTTCCTGGCTGGTGTCCTGGCGGGGGGGATTTCAGCCCGCCCGGTTTCTGGTGTTCGCCTGGTTTTTCTTATTTGGCACATTGCAGCTGGTATTGCTGGTGCGCTTCGGTCTGGTACCCAGTACAACTCTCAGCGAGAATGCATTTCTGATCGGTTACGCCCTGGTGCCGGTCTGCATGTCATTCGCCCTGGCAGAACGAATCAATCTGTTGGAATCAGAAAAAGAGCAGGCAAATCTCGAGCTGGCAGTCAGCGAAGCCCGTTACCGCCGGCTGGTTGAGACGATGAACGACGGATTGGGGATTATCGATGAGAGCGGGAGGTTCACCTATGCTAACCAGAGGTTTTCAGAGATGATCGAATACCCCTTGGAAGAGGTGATCGGCGAACCGGTGGCCAAGTTTTTAAATGATGACAATAAAAAAATCCTGGCCGATCAATTGAAATTGAGGAAAACCGGCATCGGCGAGCCTTATGAACTCACCTGGCAGAAAAAGGAAGGGTCTGAAATATTCACCCTGGTTTCCCCGGTAGCGGTCTTTGATAATGGAAAAACATATAAAGGTTCTTTTGCGGTTATCACGGACATCACGGAAAAAGTCGTCGCAGGGCGGATGCTTGAGAAGCGGGTAGAAGAACGGACCCACGAGTTATCCGCCCTGCTCGATATTACCCATGCTGTTATCTCCCCCAGCAGTATAGAAAGCACTCTGAATCAGATCCTGGAAAGGCTGCAGACCATCCTGGATATTCACCGGTTAGTAATAATTGGCGAGCAGCAGGATGGGTGGAGGGTCCTGGCCCAGATTTGTCCATGTTTTCCCCCGGACTGCGAATCCATTCAATTCGCAGTAAATGAGATGCAGGATCTTATCAACGATTTTTCTTCCTCAGAACCGGTATTAATTAAGTGCCATGAGGGTGCTGGAGGGGACTGCAGCGGCTTCAGGGCGATCGTGTCGGGATTATCGGCTGGCTGCAGTGCAGAACTGCGCTGCTGGTTAGGCGCGCCTTTACTGGAGAAGGATAGAATAGTGGGCGTTTTGTTGTTCGGCTGCGAGCAGGAAGAGCTATCAGCCGGACAGTATAATATCATCCAGGCTGCCGCCAACCTGGTATCGATGGCAATTGAAAACAACCGCCTGTACAATCAGCTTCGCGAATCGGTGTTGGAAGAAGAGCGGAACCGGCTGGCGCGCGACCTGCATGACTCGGTCACCCAGACCCTTTTCACCGCCAGTGTTCTGGCGGAAGCGACCCCGCGCATCTGGGAAAAAGATGAGGGGATCGCCCGCCAGAACCTGGAAAAACTCAGCCGGATGATAAGGGGAGCCCTGGCTGAGATGAGATCCATGCTGATCGAACTTCGCATAGGGGAAGTAGCGCAACAAAACCTGGATCAATTACTGCACACATTGTTCGAAGCTGTGCAGGGCCGTTCAAAAATCTTGATCAATGAATCGATCGCGGATATTCCCGAAATCCCAAAAAATGTGAAATCAGTCTATTACCGGGTAGCACGCGAAGCATTAAACAACGTGGTTGTCCACGCTGCTGCGACCCGGGTGGATGTTCTGCTGGTTGAGAAACAGGGAGGGATAACTCTGGAAATAAAAGACAACGGGAAAGGGTTCAACCCGCAGGAACCCGGGGCAGGTCACCTGGGTTTAAAGATAATGGAAGAAAGGGCGGCGGCAATTGGCGCGGACCTGCAGATACTGAGCGAACCCGCAAAAGGCACCCGGGTGATTTTAAGCTGGCTGGAGAATGCAGGGATACAGGCTGAAAATGAGTGATCCGGTCCAGATCAGGGTGCTTATAGTCGATGACCACCCGGTTGTGCGGGATGGGCTGCGAAATCTGATACTCGCTTTTGAGGACCTGGAACTGGTCGGTGAAGCAGAAAACGGCAAGGAGGCGCTTTTATTCTGCCGGCAGGTTTCCCCCGACGTGGTCCTGATGGATGTGTTCATGCCGGTCATGGATGGGATCGAAGCCACCCGGCTCATTAATGAGCAGCACCCCCGGATGAAAGTAATCATCCTGACAAATTCACCGGATGAAGATCATATCCAGAAGGCGCTCCAGGCCGGGGCAGTCGGGTACCTGATCAAGAACGCCCCGATCGACACACTGGCGTTCGCGATCCGTTCAGCTTTCAGCGGGCAGTCTGTGCTTTCACAGGAGGCGGCCTCGGCGCTGGTGAAAATGAAGAACCGCCCGCCAGAACCGGGAAGTGATCTGAGCCAGCGCGAACTGGAGGTCCTTGCACTCGTCGCCCAGGGATTGAGCAACGAGGAGATCGCCGAGCGCCTGGTGATCAGCCCGGCGACAGCCAGGCACCATGTCAGCGCCTGCATTAACAAACTTGACGCCTCCAACCGGGCCCAGGCTGCTGCGCTGGCGGTGAAATACGGCCTGGTATCCTGAAAGCCCCCTGTTCGCAGGCTGTCCCATCAAGTTAAAATACCGTACCGGTTGGGGGAATGAATCCAGTTTAAATAAACCTCAGCCTGCCTCTCAAGAAGTATAAATCCGGTTTTACTGGAACGAACTTCCAGGATTAAATAGGCCCTTCGACCTATCCCGAAATAGGCGGGGAGGCTGATAAAGCTTCCTCAATAATATGCCATACTATATCTGAGAGAAAAGGCTGGGGCATAATCCTGCTTATACATGTGCGCCCGGCATGGTTGCTTGGCTCCATTAAGAACTGACCGGATTTTAGCAGGCATTAAGGATAGCGGGATGAGAATTTTTCTGGTATGCAAAGACGAGAGACTCAAACTGGCAGTGCTTATGCTTATCGATAACCAGCCCGGTTTGGTTGTTTCCGGAATCTCAGATCGCCTGGAAGGCCTGGCGAAACAATTGGAAACCACCCAGCCGGATGTGCTTGTGATAGAGTGGCCTCTTTCTGTTGCCGCAATGCAAATCCTGATGGGGGAGATCCAGGGATTGGAATACCGGCCCAGGGTAATATATTTATCCAACAAACCCGAAATGCGGGAGGCGGTGAAAGGTGCCGGCGTGAATTTTTTTGTGCTTACGAATGCACCACCGGATGTGCTTCTAATAATCCTTAAAGATTTACAATCATCGTTAATAGAGCAGGGGGCCCACTGAATTTTTATTGGGGATACACAGCAAAAAGAGAAACCAGTTCGCCGCATTCCTTCCGGTGAGCGCCGTAAGATAAAAAGGAATTGAGGACAGGTACAGGAGGTGACGGGAAATTTTTCAAAATGAGAAAGCACTTTAAAAATTTGGTGTTTCAAAGCGGCAGAGGATCCTGTCGATTCGTTCCGCCGGGCATGATCCAATAAATAATATTTTTACCAAAAAGGAGATAAATATCATGTGTTGCTTTTTTACCGCTTTAATATTCTTTGGCCCCCGTTTGGCTTTCCTGGTGTACTGGCTGATACTTCCGGCAAAGGTCACCACAGCCCTCGAAGCATTTAACTTTCCCTGGCTGGTGGGTATCCTCGGCCTGGTTTTCCTGCCCTGGACGATGCTGATGTACGCGATCGTCTTCCCGTTGAATGGGTTCGACTGGATCTGGGTAGGGTTGGGCGTCGCCGCAGACATCGTGAGTTATACCGGCGGTTACCACAACCGCAAGCAGGTACCCGGTTATCCGGAAACAGCCCCGTAATTGCCGGGATATAAAGAACCAGCAAAACCAATTTATAAAGAAGGAGTAAAAATATGACCTACGGCCCAATCGATTTTATCGCGCTTGAACTGGGGACTGAACAGCTCAAAGGTGAGGCGATGGCAGCTCTGCTCGAACTGGTAGATAAGAAAATCATCCGCCTGGTTGATCTTGTAGTTGTTGTGAAAGATGAAGACGGCAATTTTGAGGCGCTCGAGATGCAGGAACTGGCCCCTGACCTTATCGCGGTCCTGGATCCGCTTGATGTTGAGGTAACCGGCATGGTGCAGATGGAAGACATCGAGATGATTGCCGGTGCCCTTGAAAATAACAAGACCGCCGCCATCCTGCTGGTAGAAAACCTGTGGGCGATCAAATTCGCCGAAGCAGTTACCCGGGCAAGCGGCCGGCTGATTATGTATGACCGCATTCCCTTTGAAGTTGTGAATGAAATGGTTGAGCTGTTCGCTCAGGCTGAGGAATAGAATCAGAAGAAATTGAATAATTCAAAAACAAGGAGGCTCTTATGCCAATGATGAGACGAAGGATGCGGAGGAGGAGAGTTGCGCGTGCTGCAGTGGGCACGGCGGTCGTCGTCGGCACTGCCGGCGCAGTTCGCCACCACCAGAATAAACGTTATGCCGAACAGGATGCAGCCTCACAGGCAGAGTACCAGGACGCGTATGACCAGGGCGCCGCTGACGCCCAGGACCAGCAGGATTATGCCCCGCAGTCCGCACCCCAGGAGGACCTGACCGCCAGGCTCCAGGATCTCGCCCAGCTGCATGATTCCGGCGGGCTTAGCGATGAGGAGTTTGCTGCTGCAAAAGCCAAACTTCTTGGAACTTGATTGTTAGCTGCTTGCAGTCCCATAAAGTCTATTGACGGGGGGAGCACCCGACCCGGCACTCCGAACCGAAGTGCTTCCCCTTGTTTTATCCTGCACTTGTCATAAAAAAAAATGATAAGCCAAAAAGGCGGATATTATGACCATTATTGAATTATTTCAAGCCGTAGCCGCGGTATCGGGTCTGCTGTTTGTAATCAGCAGCATGCTGGCGATGGGATTGAGCCTGACCGTAAACCAGATCATCCAGCCTTTAAAAAACGCACGCCTGGTCGTCCTGGCATTGGTGGCGAACTTTGTGCTGGTGCCGCTGTTGGCTTACGCCATTACGCTGGTGATCCCCCTGGAAGATGATCTCGCGACCGGCTTGATCGTGCTGGCTGCTGCTGCGGGCGCGCCTTTTTTGCCAAAACTGGTCCAGATTGCCGAAGGCAATACCGCCCTGGCGGTTGGGATGATGGCCCTGCTGATGGTGGTGACGATTTTCTACCTGCCGCTCGTCCTGCCCTACCTGCTGCCGGGTGTCGAGGTGGACCCGTGGGCGATAGCCCAGTCATTGATCATGTCGATGTTAATCCCGTTAGCTATCGGTTTGCTGATCAAGGCATACGCCTCCGATACTGCTGACCGCTGGCAGCCGGTGATGAATAAAATCTCCAACCTGGCAATCCTGCTCTTGATGGTGTTTGGCCTGGGGCTGAACCTTTCGAATATCCTGGGCTTGCTCGGTACTGGCGGCATTCTTGCGCTGGTTTTATTCGTCATCGGTTCACTGGCAATCGGGCTTGTTTTGGGCGGTCGAAACCCGGCTGTCCGCAGCGTGATGGGTCTGGGAACTGCCCAGCGCAACGTATCGGCTGCGATCGTTGTAACCGCAGCCAACTTTACCACCGGCGACACGATGGCTTTTATCCTGGTTGCATCGATCGTGCTGCTGCTGGTTTTGATGCCAACAGCTAAAAGGCTGGGTTCACGCAGCCAGACCGCCCCCGCTGATGCCGCATGACCGGTTGATCCGGGTAATTGGATATGGCAGGCTGCTGGCTGTTATGACCCTCATGGAAAGAGCAGGTTTCACCAGTTGACCCGGGCATTACAGTTCTTGAACTAGAAAAAAATCGATTGCAATAAAATGATTAGAAAGGAGAAAAAATGGACCCAGAAGATAAAGATGTAAACCATGTGATGAAAGCGGACGAAATCGAAGCATTGTTCGTCCAGACCGCCCACGGTATGAGCTACGAGGACGGCAGGCTCACTCTCGAGTCCACCGCGCCCACGACTCTGTTCTTCTCAGACCGGCCTGACCGGGTCACCGGTCATATATCCACGGAAGAATTTGTAGACAGCTGGGATAAAGGTCCCGACAGCTTCGAATCGAACCCGCCCAACGCGGTCCTGTCCATCTTTCACCCGGATATGGTCAGCGACGTCGTGGTCGAATTATTGAACCCGGAGCTTTCCGGGCACGAAATGAGCTATGAAGTCGTGATCCTGGACGGCGAGATGCCCGCCAGTGGAGGTCCCAGCGCGCTGTTCATCGATGTGATCGGGCGCCCAGCCACCCCGGTATCCGCAGCTGGGATGCACCGCCGCACCCGCCGGAGGACCCGCCGCCGTTAAAAGGTAAAAACCGGACACTCTGTGTTGAGTACTTGTCTTGATCCGAAACGAGTAAGTAAAAAAGGAGCAAAAATGAGTAAGGAAAAGAATATCGTAATACTTGCCGCTTACCCGAATATCGATGCGGCAAAGAATAACTTCGACCAGCTTGTACAACTGGTGAAGGACAAAAAGGTTGAAACCGACGGCATGATTCTGGTCCAGAAAGACCAGGATGGCAAATTAAGCGTCAGCGAGACCGGCGACCACCTGGGACGGAAAGGCATGGGCTGGGGCGCCGGGGTCGGCCTGCTGGTAGGCCTGGCTGCGCCGCCGCTTCTGGCATCGGTCGCCGTGGGCACCGCAGGAGGCGCTCTGGTCGGCAAATTCGCCAAGCAGAAAGTTATAAAAGGCATGGAAGAAGGTCTCGGCGAAAAGCTCAAGCCGGGTACGGCCATAGTACTGGCACTCGTGCCGGAAGAGGACCGCCTGGAAGCCGAGATGGCCCTGCCGGACTCGCCGGCTAAGTCGGTCGCAACGATCGATAAGAAGGGCAAGGAAGGCCTGCAGGAAGCCCTGGCTGAAGCCGGCGGCAAGTTCAGCCCCGACCGAACCGTGCTACCGATCCCCGATAAACCTTTTGGAGGCGTTGCAGGTCGAACACTTGATGAATCTGTCGCTGACTGGTTTATGATCCCTCATGTACCGGCTCCCGAAGGCGCACCGAATGTGCTGCTGGTATTAATCGACGACGCCGGGTTCGGAGGACCGGATACCTTCGGCGGTGTGATTAGCACCCCAAGTTTCACACGTGTGAAGGAGATGGGACTGACTTACAATGCCTTCCACGTGATCGCATTATGCTCGCCAACTCGGGCTGCCCTGCTGACCGGGAGAAACCAGCACCGTGTGGGTATGGGTTCAATAGCGGAGTATCCCGGACCGTTCCCTGGCTATACAGCCGCCCGGCCGCGCAGCTGCGCAGCCCTGCCGCGCATCTTGCAGGAGAACGGCTATGTCACAGGCGGCTTTGGCAAGTGGCACATGACCCCCGATAACGTCCAGGGGGCTGCAGGGCCCTTTAACAACTGGCCGCTGTCGTGGGGTTTCGACCACTACTGGGGTTTCCTGAGCGGCGCCGCCGGCCAGTACGACCCGATCATCACCCAGGATAATTCAACCCTCGGTGTGCCGGAAGGCAAGGACGGCGAGCCGTACTACTTCCCGGACGACCTGACCGACAAATCAATCGAATGGCTGCATGATGTGCGGGCCCAGGATGTCCACAAACCCTGGTTCCTGTACTATTCAACCGGCTGCTCGCACGCCCCGCACCACGTCGCCAAGGAATGGGCTGACAAGTACAAGGGAAAATTTGACCAAGGTTGGGACGTTTACAGGCAGGAGACATTCGAGCGCCAGAAGAAACTGGGGATCATCCCGCCGGAGACCGAACTGACCGAACGCCCGGATGCATTCCCAGCCTGGGACTCGCTATCTGATACAGAGAAGATACTCTACGCCCGCCAGATGGAAGTTTTCGCTGGATACTCGGAGAACGCTGACTGGAACGTCGGGCGCCTGCTCGACGCAATCGAGGAGATGGGCGACCTGGACAATACCCTGGTGATCTTCATCTGGGGTGACAACGGCGCCAGCATGGAGGGCACAACCACTGGCTCTTTCAACGAGATGACCATGTTGAATGGCGTCGTGCTCGATCCGGAAGTGCAAACAAAGTTAATCGAGCAGTACGGGGGCCTGGAAGGCTGGGGTGACGAGCACTCCGCCCCGCACTTCGCCGCATCCTGGGCGCATGCCAATAACACCCCCTTCCAGTACGGCAAGCAGATGGCAAGCCACCTGGGGGGGACGCGCGACCCGATGGTTGTGGCATGGCCTAACCGGATCAAACCAGATCCCAACATGCGTAGCCAGTTCACACATGTAATTGATATCGGACCTACAATCCTTGAGCTGGCTGGAATCCCTGAACCAAAAGTGGTGGACGGTATAGAGCAGGAACCGATGGACGGAACGAGCTTCGCCTACACGTTCGATGATCCCGATGCCAAAGAGCGCCACACCGTGCAGTACTTCGAGGTGTTGGGCGCCCGCGGCATCTACAAGGACGGCTGGTGGGCGGGCACCCGGTTGGATAAGCTGCCTTGGGATATGTCGCCGGAAACCATGAAGCGCTTTGCCCCCGGTGTCTATGACCCGGATAAAGACGTTTGGGAACTCTACAACCTTAAAGAAGACTTTTCTCAAGCTCATAACTTGGCGGGGGAAGAACCGGAAAAACTCAAAGAACTGGTCGGTACCTGGTGGCAGGAGGCAGAACGCAACCGGGTGCTGCCGCTGTTAGCGGGCTTCTCAATCTTTTTCGGCATCCTGCCGCCGCTGCCGACAATCACCCGCTACACCTTCATGGGTGATGTGCAGAACATCCAGCGCGGCATGGTCCCACGCATTATGGGACGTTCCTATGCGATTGAGGCTGAGTTGAGCATTCCTGCAGGAGGCGCAGAAGGCGTCATCGCCGCCAACGCAGACTTTATGGGTGGTTTTTCGCTTTGGGTAAACGAGGATGGAAAACTGTGCCACACATATTCCTTCCTTGGTGTGGAAAATTATCGGCAGGTCTCTGATGAACCGCTTCCAACCGGAGATATAACGGTGAAAATGCTGTTCGAGGCTGATGAACCTAAGCCTCGTACTGCTGGAACGGTAACTCTGTGGGCTAATGACGTACAGATTGGTGAAGGGCACATAGACCAGACTGTGCCCGTGGCATTCTCGTCCTATGCCGGCATGGATATCGGTCGCGATAACGGTGGTGTAGTCGATCTCAATTATGAGGAGAAAGCACCGTATACCTTCACAGGCATAGTGAAGAAGGTTGTCTTTGATCTTAAACCATCCCACCCCGAAGCGGAGATGGATTTGCACGAGCACACGGTCATACACGCAGTGGCAGCAGGGGTTGCTGCTTAGCCGTGCAATGCGGGTGAGTTTTGAAATCAGGGCTTTGGTTGGGTGTGGGTTCCCAACCAAAGCCGCTCTAACTCAAAGGAGGCCTTTAGCGAATATACTGAATTGCGAAAAATTCCGAATTTGGGGTCATATTCAACCCAGTAATATATGTGACCCGATCAATTATCCATTATTTTCCTTCGAGTATAAAGGCAGCGTTAGAGTCAGGAGAATCGCTTATCAACAGAACCTTAAATTCAAACCGACCAGGATGTTTACCTTGAAGAAGAGATGGTGTCCGGATGGGCATTGTTCGCCGCAGGCGGTTTTTTGGTGATGGCTTTCACCGCCGAAACAGCCGCGGATGAAATCCTGAAAGCGATGAAAGAAGCCCAGAAAAAGAAGGAGTTTTACTTTGAAGAGGCGGCTGTCATCAAGCAGGACCCAGCCGGAAAAATGGTGTACCACGAAACAGGCGATATGCGCACCGGAAAAGGGGCAGGAGCCCTGATCGGGGGTATTCTAGGCATACTTGGCGGACCAGCCTGCGTGGCGCTTGGCGCCGCAGCTGCCCACGGGGACGCAGGCTTCCGGGACAAATCCCTGGAGTCGGTTGGATCGGCATTAAAACCCGGCACCTCCGCCCTGGCTGTTATCACCAGCAGCGCTTTTCTAAAAGCCGTCCAGGAGCAGGTCAGCGAGGTGGAGATGCTGGAGAGTGTGAAAAGCCTGTCGGAGGAAATATCCCGGAACCTGGAGGAAGGTAAGAGCATGGCGCTGGGTATTCTGCTTAGCGAGGACGGCCTGGCAGTCAAGGAAGTTGCTGTCAGCGAAGATTCCACCGAGGGATTCGGTATGGTTGTTACCGATGAAGCGGTCATTGCTGGGGCTGCGCTGGTGACCGACGAAGGAATGGCATACGAGGCCGGCGTTGAAACCGCAGAGGGTATGGCTGTTGAATCGGGTGTGATCACTGGAGATGAAGCGGTCATTGTGGATGCGGTCGAGACAGAAGATGCGCCGGAAGCTGAGGGGCCAGACGATCCCCCACCAGATGAAACATAGACATGCCTGTATACTGCCTGGGCGTTTCGCGCAGCCGCTGCCGTGCACGAACTGATTCTCAACGTGGATGAGCTGGTCCTTTCAAAATGCCTGCACCCAGGGTATCAGCCCTTTATTACCCGTCTTTAGCTGGGTTTGTATGGGTTCGCGGACTGTGATAAGGCAAGTGGAAACAATCAGTAGCACCACAATAACAAGTATGGTGTTAATTAAATTATTAAAATCCCAGTGGAGTTGAAAGGAGAAATATCATGAGTTTCTTGCAATCATTAAAGCCAGATCCAAAGAATATTCGCTCAGATGCAATTTCCGGTTTTTCCACCGGTCTGTTCAGCATTCCTGAGGGAATGGCTTACGCCCAACTGGCAGGGGTAAACCCGGTTTACGGGATGTATTCGGGCATAGTGGCAACTATCGTTGCATCTATGACGACCGGCACAGTTTTAATGATCAGCACATTAACCAGCGCCATTGCACTTTCAACCGCCAGCGTCATGCAGACGGCTGGCATCACCGATTCCCAATTGCCGGCAGCTCTCTTTACGATCACCTTCCTGGTAGCGGTAACCATGTTGATCCTGGGCCTTTTCCGATTGGGCAGCCTGGTAAATTTTGTTTCCAATGCAGTCATGACAGGCTTCGTGGCGGCAGCCTCACTGCTGATCATCATCGGCGAACTGGGTGATCTGACCGGGTACGATCCTTCAGGAGCCAATAAAATCGCCGAAGTTGCGGACTGGCTCACGAACATCCAGAATTGGGATCTGACCACAACCATGGTGGGCTTCGCAACAATTGTTTTGATGGTCATCCTCAAGAAAATTCCAAAAACTGAAAAATCGGCTGCGATTATCACCCTGATTTTAGGCACAGTTATCGTTAACCTGCTGAGTTTGTCTTCCGTGGCCCTGGTCAGCAGCATTGCCACGATTCCATCAGGCTTGCCAAAGCCGATGGCGCCTGATTTCAGCCTGATACCGCAACTGGCGTTGGGATCTCTTTCTGTGGCATTGGTTGCGCTTGTGCAGGGAGCGGGCATCAGTACAGCCGTTCCCAACCCGGATGGCAGTCGTTCGAGCCAGAGCCGCGATTTCCTCGGCGAAGGGCTGGGGAATTTATTCGGCAGTTTCTTCCAATCCATGGGTACGGGCGGCTCGCTGTCGCGCACGGGCATCAGCCAGAGCGCCGGAGCAAAATCGCGTTGGGGCGGTATATTTGCCGGTCTGTGGTTGGCGGTTATTCTGCTCTTATTCGCCCCCATGGCTGAACTGGTGCCTCTGGCGGTGATTGCCGGCATGCTGGTGGTCATCGGAGTGGAACTGATCCTCGGCCGGGCGCCGGATGCCAGGCTGGTGTGGAGATCGTCCTGGGGTTCTGTCGCCGCCGGGGCATTGACATTTTTATCAGCCCTGTTTATCCCTCTGCAGTGGACGATTTTCCTGGGCGCAGGCTTGTCTCTAATCATTTATATCGCGGCTTCCTCCAGGCGGGCGCGATTGTTCCAATTTGTTAAGAATGAAGATGGCCGTTGGGAAGAGCGGGATGTGCCGGAAAAGTTACCTTCCAACCAGGTCACTATCCTTTCGTTTGAAGGTTTTCGATTTTTTGCTGAAATCCCGGTTTTATCAGAGCTCATGCCGTCCGTTCGCGACGTGGAAGGCGCAACCATCATCCTGCGTTTGAGGGGATTGGATACGGCTAACAGCACCGGCATGAAGTGGTTGGGGAAACTGCTGGAGGATTTGAAGGCTGGTGGAAACCAGTTAATGGTAGCCGGCGTGGAACCTCAAATGATTGAATTTTTCCACAAGACCGGGTTCGACAGGTTGATTGGCGAGGATAACATCTTCCCTGCTCAACCGGGGCTGGGGGCGGCAGTGGAAGCTGCCCTTGAAGAAGCCCAGAAAAGGATCTCGGAAAGGAGTGAATAAACGGAAAATTATAAAATTATTCAGGGCATTTAGGTTTGTTTGGCGAAGTAGACCCATTACCGGCCTCGAAAGCGGCCCTGCCTGCAGCCGAGGTCAGGACTTACTTGATCAAATCTATGTTTAGGAGGATGCAAAATGATTGACGTACAAGAAAAACCAAGAGCATATCTGCGGCTGATGGGCCTGGTTTTCCTCATGGGCATCGCCAGCGCGCTGGTGACCTTTATCTTTATCGCTTTATCCAACCAGGCTATCAGCCTTGTCTGGGAGCAAGGTATCAAAGCCAGCGGGTTGGACCCGCGCCTGTTTACATTTATTGTCTGCAGCCTGGGTGGTCTGGTGGTCGGCTTGCTGGTTAAAGTCTTCGGGGACCACGAGGGCATATTCTTCAAACTGATGCAGGAATTCGGCAAAACCGGGCGGTTTAATTATAAAAACGCGCCCGGCATTTTGCTGACAGCCTTCGTGTCCCTGATGTCCGGCGGCGCCCTGGGGCCTGAAGCCCCGCTGCTGGACGCCTGCGGCGGGATGGGGACTTTGGTTTCGGATAAACTCAAGTTTAACGAGGACGAGACCCGCACGATGGGCTTCGCGGGTGTGAGCGGCATGCTGGCTGCCTTTATCACCGAACCATTCGGCGGTTCGCTGCTGGCGATAGAGTCAGCCCAGAGCGGAGCTTCCGGGAGAAAATCGGTCTATTTCTGGATGCTTTTCCCCAGCCTCCTGGCTTCCGCACCAGCTATGATAGTCTTTTACATGCTTGCTGGCGAATTCTTTGGTCCACTGTTCAGTTATCCCGACTATACCCCTACGATGATAGACCTTATCCGGGCTGTGCCGCTGAGTCTTGTTGGCGCTTTTGCTGGGGTAGGTTTTATGCTGTTGTTGATGAGGCTGCAGGGGGTCATGCAAAGATTCAAAGACAAACTTGTGCTGCGCGGTTTGATCGGCGGTTTGGGAATGGGTTTCATCGGAGCGCTGCTTCCGCTGACCCTTTTTGCGGGTGATGGGCAAATAGACACGCTGGTCACGGGCGCTGCCGCGCTCGGTTTTGCTACGCTGATCCTGCTGGCGGTCGGGAAACTCTTTGCGACCGCCTTGCTGCTGGCAACCGGATGGAAGGGAGGCTACATCTTCCCGATCCTGTTTTCTGCTGTGGCCTTGGGCATGGCTTGCCAGTTGCTGTTTCCCAATGTTCCGCTTGCCGTAAATGTGGCAGCAGTGCTTGCCGGGGCGCTGGTCGGTGCTCTGCGGGCGCCGTTGTTTGCAGCGCTGTTCACCATCATTATGGTGAATGCCAGTATAACGGGTGTTGTTGCTGTCGCAGTTGTGTGCAGCGCCTTTTTGGTCGCTATACTGGCGCTGATACAGGCCAGGAAGCAGGCACCCCAAGCTGCACCTGAAACTGCACCCGAAAGCGGGGAGTGATCGAAGGATTTCCTGAACATCCAAGTCGCCGTTTTAGCGATTTTGAACTGGAGTAAATATAAAAATGGAACAGGATATGAGAAGACCAAGAGCCAGGCTGACAACACCGCGCGCCGCGGCGGTGGCGGGGATTCTGTTCTCCGTTCTTCTCATAATAAGCATCGTTCTAATAAGGCTGTCTATCCCCGACCAGCCCCACGATACAGGCGGTTGGTTAAAGGAGAACGGGAGGGCAGTGACATTGGCGTTAAACCTGGTGCCCTTCGCGGGGATCGCATTTCTGTGGTTCATCGGGGTGGTGCGCGACCGCATCGGGGAGTATGAGGATCGCTTTTTCGCCACGGTCTTCCTGGGAAGCGGGCTCCTATTCCTGGCGATGCTGTTCGCTTCGGCGGCGACGGCAGGCGGTCTCCTGGCTTTCTATCAGACCGTATCCGGAAATCAGATTGTTCCAGACATATACAATTACAGCCGCACTATTTCATTGCACATCGTGAATGTCTATGCCGTCAAGATGGCTGGCGTGTTCATGATCTCAACCTGCACTCTAGCGCATCGCACGGGTATATTCCCGCGCTGGATGGCGTACCTCGGGTTTGTCCTTGCGCTTTTTTTACTGCTCAGCGTCGGATTTTCCTACTGGGCGATTCTGGTGTTTCCACTTTGGGTGCTGCTGATCAGCATCCATATCCTGCTGGCTAATCTCCACATACCAAAGGAATATATCCCGCAGGAATCATGACAATTTGATGGAATGTCACAGTGATTAAGAATCTCATTCGAAATGAGGATTTTATAAATTCAAAAATTTAATTTTACAAAGATATAAACAGTTGATCATCTATAATCATCATAAATTTTAACTAAAAGGAGTAATAAAATGGCTGAAGCATCTCAAATGGAAACCCAGCAGCGCCCCTGGTGGCTGGTCTTGATGGCTGGGATCGTGGCTACAATCGTGGGAGCGGTCCTGCTCTGGGCGCCCGCAAAAACAAGGGTTGAGACTTACCTTTTACTGGTAGCTATCCTGGGGATTTACTGGCTGGTCCAGGGAATTTTCGATCTGATATCCATATTTGTTGACCACTCCATTTGGGGCTGGAAATTGTTCATCGGAATCATCAGCATCATCGCGGGAGGTGCAGTACTTGCCTATCCCATAGCAGCGGCTGTCACCCTTCCGAAAATCTTCGCCCTGGTGCTGGGTTTCTGGGGACTGTTAAACGGAATCGTGCTGCTAATACTGGCTTTCCGCGGCGGCGGGTGGGGCGCCGGGATCCTGGGCGTGCTGGGGATCATCTTCGGCATCGCCCTGATCGCAAATTACACCGTCCCCGGCATGGGATTAGCTACTCTGTGGGTCATCGCTCTGACCGCCTTTTTCGGCGGGATCGTGATGATTATCCAGGCGTTAAGGCAACGCTCTGGATGAGAAAAAGTTGGGGTTGTCTAAAATGGTTGTCACCCTGAGTCTCGCGCTGTATGCCGAAGGCAAACGAAGGGTCTCTTAGACTAAATCGGAGATTCTTCACTCCGTTTCCCTGCCGGAAATCTTCGATCAGAATGACATTTACCTTGTTTTTGGGACAGCCCCATCTCATTTTATACAACGGATAGGTTAAAATATTTTCGCGGCGGAACTCACTGGAGTCAAATTCCATTCTACGGGTAGGAGACGAATATGAATGAGAATCAAAGCGCAAGCCTTCAAAAATATGTACCCATTCTGGGCTGGTTGAGCAGCTATAAAAGCGACTGGCTGCGTTTCGATGTGATCGCGGCGCTGTCTGTATGGGCGCTGCTTGTCCCGCAGGGGATCGCCTATGCCTCCGTGGCCGGCATGCCGCCTGAATACGGTTTATACGCCGCCCTGGGCGCCCTGCTCGGGTATGCGATATTCGGCACAGCCAAACAGGTCATCACCGGCCCAAGCGCCACGGTAGCGGCGGTGTCAGCCAGCGTGGTTGCCCTGCTGGCATCTTCAGGTTCGGACGAGTGGATTTCTTATACCGCTGCCCTGGCGATTTCAGCCGGTCTGATTTATATCCTGCTCGGGCTGCTCAGAATGGGCTGGATATCAAACTTCCTTTCCCGGGCGGTCCTGGAAGGTTTTGTGTTCGGGTTTGGGTTTGGACTTATTATTGAACAATCATACAAGATTTTAGGCGTTGAAAAGGTTGAGGGGAGCTATTTCCAGGTGCTGGTCGGCACGCTCCAGGAACTGCCGGAGACCAGCATCATGACCCTGGCGGTAGGCGGCACAGCCCTTATTGCCCTGCTGCTTATGCGGCGTTACCTTCCAAAATTGCCGAGGGCTTTGGTTGTGGTTATCCTGGCGATTGCTGCCTCTTCCCTGCTTGATCTGGAAAGTTATGGGGTGTCAATTGTTGGAGAGGTGCCTACAGGTTTGCCTGATGTCGCTTTGCCAAAAACCGAGATCGACACTCTGGTGACATTGATTCTCGGCGGCTTGGCGGTCATTTTCGTCGGCTTCAGCGAATCGCTGGCGGCAGCCAGGGAATCAGCTTCCAGGCATAATTATGAGATCGATACCAGCCAGGAGATGACCGCCCAGGGCGCAGCCAACGGCCTTTCGGGGTTGTTTGGGGCTTTCCCGGTTGCCGGCAGCCTCTCGAAGACGACAGTTGCGGACCTTGCCGGGCAGAAATCCCAGGTCGCTTCCCTGGTCTGCGCTTTTCTGATCCTGCTGACCATGCTCTTCCTGGCGGGACTGTTCACCACGTTACCCAACGCGGTGCTTGGTGCAGTGGTTATCGACGCAGCCATCGGTTTGATCAAATTCCAGGAATTCCGCCGCTACCAGTTAAACCGGCGCGATTTTGCCGCCTTCCTGGCGGCTGCGGTCGGCCTGTTTTTTATCGGCATCCTGGCTGGTGTGATCATCGGCGTGGTGTTGTCGCTGCTGCTGCTCATCGCCACAACCTCGCAGTCGCCGGTGCGCCGGATGGGGTACGACCGGGCGGAGGATGCTTATGTGGACGCCGACAAGTATCCGCAGGCTGAAATTATCCCGGGAGTAGTAATCGCTGAGATCCGCGGCCCGCTGTTTTTCGCGGATGCCAGCAATTTCCGAACAGCTGTGCTGGCTCTGGTGAGGAAATACAAGCCGCATACGGTGGTGGTCGACCTGGATGCCGCCACGATGATAGATATGGACGGAATTGAGATACTGGTGAAGATCTTTGAAGAGCTTGAAAGGCAGGATATTAAGCTCCTGCTGGCGCGTATGGACCCGGGATATATTGTACTCTTCGAGAAAATGGGCGCCCTGGATGTGATCGGAAAAGAGAAATTCTTCGAAACCGTGCGCGCGGCTGTTGAAGCTGCCCGTCAATCTGAAAATTCTGGAAGGGATGAGTGAAGACCTGCCCTGATTACACTCCTGCCAGGTATCTGAACGAAAATAAAGCGCATCCGGGATTGACTGGGTTATATAAGTGGAGATTCCTGCCAGGGACAGTTGGTTCCCCCTTTAACAGTTCAGACCAGGGAGGATTTATCCCAACCAAATCTATGGAGGACCACAATGAATGATTTACAAGGACGCGCCGTTATCTACCTGGTCGCGGCTGCAAGTATTTTTATTATCCTGGGCGGTATCCGCGCCTCAGCCGATATTCTCAACCCGATCCTGCTGGCTGCGGTAATCACCATCACAGTCCTGCCGATCCCGGGCCGGTTGAAAGCGCGCGGGATGCCCGGCTGGCTTTCTCTTGTCACGACCATCCTGGTCGTTACTCTCGTCTTGGCATTGGTGATCTTTGTGATTTTTGTCTCGGTCACCACGCTGGCAACCGACCTGCCGATTTACCTCGGGGACGACTCACAGGGGACTTCTGGGGACACGACTTCCACAGCGACGGAGGGAGCAGATTCCAGCGTCCAAACCACAGCGGAGTCAGGCTCATCTGAGGCGGAGCCGACGCCGGTACCGGGCGATGCAAGCGCGGGTACGACCGCGGATACGGGCGAGTCCAGTGCCCAGACCAGCTCAAGCGCCTCAGGATTCAGCGAGTTCGCCATGGGGGTTATTGAGGGCGTGCTTGACCTGTTGCTTCAATTCGGGTGGGCTCTGGTGATCTTCTTCTTTATGCTGAGCGCAGCCATTTCTATGCCGGCACCTTCCCGGCTGGGCATGGACCCGGATTTGCCGGCGGTTGGCAGGGTCTCTTCGCTTACTGAAGATGTCCGAAAATACATGTCCATTCTGACAGGGGTTAATTTTCTGGTCGGATTGGGAGACATGGTGTTTCTGTTCATCATCGGGGTGGATTACGCCGTGTTGTGGGGATTGCTGGCATGGTTCATGGGTTATATCCCTTCAATCGGCTTTATGATTGCCCTGATCCCTCCGGTTCTCATGGCGTACGCCCAGTTCGGGATCCAAACTGCCGTGATCGTCCTGGTCGGTTATATTGTGATCAACGGCGGGGTCCAGAACTTAATCCAGCCAAAGATCATGGGACAGGGATTGCGGATCTCACCGGTGGTGGTATTTATCGGGCTGTTTGTGTGGGGGTTCCTGCTGGGCGGGATCGGCGCGATCCTGGCTGTGCCGCTGACGATGCTGGTCCTGATCCTGATGGAGGAATTCCCGGGAACGCGCAACCTGGCGATCCTGATGCGTTACACCGGGGAAGAGAAAAAGGAAGAGCGGCAGGAAGCCGCGAAAAGTTTGCGAGGCACTATCGATAAGATCAATATTTTTTCCCACCAGGATAAACACAGCCAGGATGATGGCAAAACCGGAAACGGGTAGGAGAACGCCTGATCTGCGTCCTGGTGGACTGTGCGGCTGCCCGGATCTGTATTCACCTTGCGGCTCGTGTCAAGAGACGGGCCACCCTGTCCCGGCAGGTACTTCACACGAAATAATAATCGACCAGTTGGAATGTTATGCATAAACGCCAGTTTATCAACCCTCGCACGATTGTGTCGGACATAACCGCGGGCCTGGTTGTTGGAATTGTCAGCATACCAGACTCGATGGCCTCGGGTATTCTGGCAGCCATAAATCCGATTAATGCGGTATATGCCGCGATGCTGTCCATGCCGGTCGGCGCAGTCTTTGCAAGCTCTGTTTTTATCAGCGTTCAGACCACCAGCGCCATGTCAATGATTATCGCTAGTGTGCCCGAGGTCCACCAGGGTGAAGGAAGCCTGGGCTTCCTGCTGGCGCTGTCAATTCTGGCTGGTGTATTCATGCTGGCGCTCGGGCTGCTGAAGTTGGGCTCATTAATCCGCTTTGTACCCAATGCGGTGATGGTCGGCTTTATCAATGCTGTGGCGCTTCTGATCATTCTGGGCCAGCTGGGTGACCTGACCGGCTATTCCAGTGACGCTCCCAATAAAGTCTCACAGACCATAGACATCTTCTTAAACCTGGACAAGGTTGACCTGCCCAGTCTGGCTGTCGGCGCGGCAACCATGTTCATGATCATCACCCTGGAAAGAACGCGCCTGAAAGCCTTCGGTATGGTAGCCGCTATCCTGGCCGGGTCATTGCTCGTGCCTTTATTTGATTGGGACTCGGTCGTCTTGGTCGGTGATATCGCTGAAATCCCAAACAGCCTGCCGCGCATCCAGCTGCCGCCGCTCTCCGCTTTTCCGGCAATGCTCTTACCGGCAATCTCGCTGGCATTTGTCGGGCTTGTCCAGGGCTCAGGGGTCAGTAAAACTTATCTGAATCCAGACGGTACATTCCCCGACACATCGGGAGATTTCGTGGGCCAGGGGGCTGCCAATATTGCTGCCGGCTTATTCCAGGGAATGCCTGTCGGCGGTTCAGTCTCGGGGACTGCCCTGGTGATAAACAGCGGCGCAAAGACGCGCTTCGCAAATATTTTCGCCGGGGGAGTAATTGCCGTTTTAATCCTGCTTTTCGGCAGGGCGATTGGATCCCTGGCTATGCCAGCCCTGGCTGGCCTTCTTATCATTGTAGGTTTCCGGACTCTGAAACCCGACGAGATTGAGATGGTTTGGAAAACCGGGTCAATCCAGAAATTTGTAATGGTCTTGACATTCGTTGCGACTCTGTTTATCCCGCTGCAGTATGCGGTTATGCTTGGAGTGGTGGGCTCGATCTTGCTTTTTGTTATCCAGCAATCGAACGAGATCACGGTCAAGCAGTGGATTTACGGACCTGGTGACCAGGTGATTGAGCACGACGCCCCCCTGACCCTGCCTCAAAATGAAATTATTATTCTGGTGCCGTACGGCAGCCTGTTTTTTGCGACCGCCAGTCTTTTTGAGGAAAAACTACCGGACATCATTCCCGAAACTCGAAACACAGCGGTCATCCTTAACCTGAGGGGGAAACATGATTTGGGGAGCACTTTTCTGAATGTCCTGGAACGCTATGCAGAAGATCTGCGGGAAAACTCGTGCAGGCTGATGCTTGCAGGAACCAACCCGGAGGTGATCCGGCAGCTTGAAAAGACCGGGATCATTAAGGCGGTCGGACGCGAGAATATTTTCCGCCAGACCGAAATTGTGGGGGAATCTACAAACGAGGCGTATGACCTGGCAGAAAAATGGGTCCAGGCAGGGCGCAAACCTCCAGCCGGACCGAGTGAACAGTAAACACGGCTGACCTTCTTAAAGGAGATAATTCCCGCTGGCGCAAGCGGGTCATCCGGCGAGTTTTATTGGTTTAATCGGAGATTGTCGGTCACGTTCTCAGGTGGACTGCCTGTCCTCCGCATCCAGGATGCCCATCACCTCATCCGCATAGCGATTCTGGCGCAGCAGCATCGCCATGATCCGCATCGGGCGGTCGATATGGTTGAAGAAATGCCTGTACCCGGCGCACAGGTAGTTCAATCCGAGTTCTCCGTCCGGGGTATTAATAAACCTGTTGCGCGGGCAGCCGCCGTGGCAGGCGAAACGCACCTCGCACTCCAGGCAGTATTTCGGAAGTCTATCGCGTTTGTCTGTCCCGAATTTGCGCTGGCGGTCGCTTGCGACCAGCTCCAGCATATGGTTCTCTTTAATATTTCCAAGCAGGTAATCCGGCTCCACGAAATGGTCGCAGGAGTACAGGTCGCCGTTGTGCTCCAGCGCCAGCGCGTCCCCACAGGTCTCGCGGTGGATGCACAGCGAAGCGCCCTGGCCCACCCACGAACCCAGGGCTGAATCGAACATCTGGACGAATACTTTACCGACGTCTTTGCGCACCCATTCGTCGAATATCGCCGACATGAACCTGCCCCACTGCTCCGGCTTGACCGAGCGGTCGGTCACCAGGCTGCCCTCCAGTTTGTACAGCGGTCTGCCGGAACTCTTCGCGACCGCCTTTTCGCCTTCTGCCCCTGAAGAAAGCTCAATGGTTAAACTGCGGTCGCCCCAACCCCGGTTGGCGATTGGCAGGGTCTCCGGGGTGGCCCGCTCGACAATCGGGATGAACTGGATAAAATCCGCCCCGAGCTCGTCCCGGAAGAAACGGTAGAGCTCCAGCGGGCGGCCGGCGTTCGCGGCGTGCACAGTGCACAGGATGTTGAAATCAACCTGGTGTTTCTGCAGCAGGCGGGCGGCGCTCATTACCCTGTCGAAAGTGCCCTCGCCGCTTTTGTCCAGGCGGTATGCGTCGTGCATTTCGCGATTACCATCTATCGATAATCCAACCAGGAAATTGTTCTCCTTGAAAAATTCGCACCAGCCATCATTCAGCTTGGTGCCGTTGGTCTGGATGGTGTGCTCGATCCCGATCCCTTTGCGGTTGTGCTTTTCCACCAGTTCCATGCAGCGCTGGAAAAACTCCAGACCCATCAGGGTCGGCTCGCCGCCCTGCCAGGCCAGAGTTACCTGGGGCGCAGTGGAAGCATGTGATTCGATGATCTGCTGAATATACGCCTCCAGAACATCATCTTTCATGCGGAATGGGCTGCCGGGGTAGAGCGCTTCCTTGGAAAGGAAGAAGCAGTACTCGCAGTCCAGGTTGCAGATCGCGCCGGTCGGCTTTGCAAGCACATGGAAGTACGGCGGGGCGCTGGGCGGGCGGTCTTTCGGCATGGCCGGTTGAATTTCGGATGTTTTCACAGGTATCTTCGATTACTTCTTCCCGGCATTCAGTTCTTCCCAGTGTTTGCGGATCACAACAACCATGCCGTAGATGGTCCAGGCAAAAATGACTGTCAGGACCAGGGCGGCGATTGCGGTTATCGTCGGGAAAGCGGCCTTCCATTCAGCGGATCGCGTTTGCAGGGTTTCCAGGTCGCTGTCCAGATCGGAAAGGTCCTGGCTGGCCTGTTCCAGCCGCTGGTTAACCTGCCCGGCAACCGCGGACACTTCAGCCACTTTTGAAGCCGCGCCCTGCCTGAATTCCTGGATGTCTGCAACCAGGCTTTCAATGCGGGCCTGGATTTCCTGAATATCGCCAGCAAGTGTTTGAACCTTATTTTCGTCCACTTCAGGCAGGTTGATAAATGGGATTTCATTCACCGTTCTATAAAGATTTAGCGCCGATTCAACCGTTGAAAGCAGTTGGCCAACGGTTTCGGTAATATTCTCTGCTGTCTCAACGATATTCTGCTCTTTTTCCTCCGGCAGCAAAGTCATGACCAGCCCTTTATCCGAAATATCCTGGGAGATGGTATCAAAGGCTGATTCTACTTCGCTAACAAACCCCTGGATTTCGGCGATCCCTTCATCCAGCCGCTGGGCGCCATTCCGGCCGGCGGCGCTTAACTCATAAACGCCATCCATCAAGGCGTTATTCGCCTGGATGGCTTTGTTCCGTCCCACCCAGATGCCGGCGGTTCCTGCAATGACCAGCAGCAGGACAAGCACGCTCATAATGATTGCTGTAATCGCCCAAACCCGCCGTCCGGTGCTGATTGGTTCTACCTGTTCCATGTTATTTTTTCCTGTTTATTTATAGGTTTTGATTTTGGGGTAAACGTATCTCTATTTTAACATTAAAGAGATCCTGAAACTGCCTCGATGCGGCATGGATGTTGCAGCCCTATTGTTTACCTGGGCTGGCGTTTTTCCCACCAGGAGTGATCCTTATTTAAACTAGCCGGAAGGCAAATACTTATGGCAGTCAGAGTTGAAACCGATATCAATGCCCCCAATACCGGGGCCGCTTCCAGACCGGGGCTGTTCCAGATTCCGCGCTGGGTCCTAGGTCTGCTCCTGGTTTTTGTCTTTCTGCTGGGTTTGCTGGTTTTGCATGGTCCCGACCTGCTGGTCAGCTATGCCAATCATTTTGACGGCGGCACCTGGCTTGTCCCCCGTCCGGGATTCGCTGTGCCGATCCTGAACGCGGAGCTGAAACTGCGCCGCTATGTGGATGGTCTTGAACCAACCCTGGAGGGTGCTGCCTGGAGGTTAAAAAGACCGCAGTTCCTGAAGCCTGCCCTCAAGAACGCGGCTGGCGCTCTGCCCGGGTTTGATCTCCTGCAGAAGGCAGCCAGCCGGCAGGTCTGGGTTGTCTTAAAACCGGTCCCCCTGACCCTTTTCCTGGATGACCTCCAGGAGATTATCCCGCAGACCGACCGCATCCAGGCCGCGATCGACCTGGAGGTGTGGCAGTTTCTCAACCCCGATATCACCTCCGAACTGCTGACCGCCGGGTTGTGGCTCTGGCCGGATTCGCCCGAACTGCACGATGCGCTCGGGCAGTATTACCTGAAGCGGGATCTCCCTGCCCTTGCTGAAGCCCAGTTTGGACATGCGGTGGGTGGGGACGGCGAACTTGCCCTGGCGCGCAATAACCTGGGGGTCGCTTTGATCTCACAGGGCAGCTTTCCGGAGGCGGTCCACCACCTGCAAATCGCCGCCGAGTTGGACCCGGGCAGCCCGCTGGTGTTTTTTAACCTGGGGGACGTTTACCTGAAAAACGGTGAACTGGAGCAGGCCGCCGGCGCCTTCCGGCGCGCCCTGGATCTCGACCCGGAACTGGCAGGCGCCTGGACGCTGCATGGAATCGCCAGTTTATATCTTGAGGATTTTGAAGGCGCCCAGGCTTCCCTTCTCAAAGCGCTGGAAAAAAATGAGCGCGACCACTCCGCCCTCCTGGGATTGGGGCTGGTTGCGATGAACCAGGGACGTTATGAAGATGCATTTGTCTATCTGGAGGCGGCAAGTAAAGCCCTACCTGCGGATGCGGTTACACGCCTCTACTTCGGGCAGGTACTGCAGAAACTGGATAAACCGCGGGATGCGATCATCGAATTTGAACGCGCACTGCTGTTGAGCGATGATCCTGTCCTGACCGGCATGTCGTATGCCCATCTGGAAAACTTGCGCCGCGTTTTATCCGCAGGTAACCAATCAACCGGAGGTGAGACGGAATAAAGTAAATTTACCCGTGATGGACTTCTCTGCACAGGGGAATTGCCGGATTAAACCCTGCGGAGAACCCTGCATCCAACCGGTTTTTCGGATGGAAGAGGGAAAATTGTGGGTGACACCAGGCTGGCTGGCTCTCACCCGGAGAATCATCTGTAAGAGCGGGCTGTTGCTCGCCGCGTTTCACCCTTTGAAGGCAGAGTTATACCAGCCTGCTGGGGAATGAAGCGCATAAAATTTACCGCAGGTCGATTGGTCCAATTTACCTGCACTGGAGGAATACCAGATGAAAAAAACTCGCATAGCCGTAATCTTTCTGGTCATTGCCCTGGCACTGATGATCCCCGTAGGCGTGTTCGCTTCGTATGATGTTTATTACTGCAGCTGGAACGCCAGCGGCGGGGGCGATGGAACCTGGAGTCACCCCTGGCTTTGTTCGAACGCAACCGAGTTCGACGCCGTAGTTGATGAAATCTGCGACGATGGCGACGGGATTCTGTACGAGATAGTTCCAAGCGGTTACTACAGGCATGTGATCCTGTGGGACGATGGCACATGTGATGTCGAGTCATCCGTCTTTTATTACGGCTACCCGCCGCACACCGGCTTAACGTTACCTCCACCGCTGATGATAAGCGGAGCGCTGGTCATCGGATTGTCCCTTTTTGCGGTCGGGCTGGTGGTATACCGCAGACGGTTAGCCAACTGAGATTAACGGGCTGATTGTAGCCCGCGCGCAAGTGCGGGCACAATCAGCGAATCTTTATCCCGGTAAAAAAAATTGAATAGAAATTATCTACGTTCATGTATCAGCCTGGGGCTGATGCTGATGGGATCCCTGTTTGTGCTGGGCGCCGTGATGTACGGCACGAGTTACGCGGTTTCCTCGTATGTTATCGTCGAACCGGAGTACCTGCAGTCAAACGTGACACCCACAATCGGCTATTATGCCCGCGAATCGCAGCCAACCCCGTTTCCGCAGAAACCTTCCGGGGAGCATCCGGAAATCGCGCTGGATGTATCTCCAACACTGGAGGTCACGGCGCAGGATAGCTCAAAAAACATTATCCTGCTGCCGGTGGTCGGGGGGCAGGGAAATTCAGACCAGGCTGGAGAGGCCGCTTCAGAGCCGTCTGTTGAGGTGGACGAGATGATCCGGAACCAGGAGTCAGACATCCTGCCTTCCGATGCGGATATCTCGCTGCTGATACCAACAACCACTCCCACACCGGTCCCAACCCAGTCTGTCCCGGAACAAGAGGACAGCGGCGGCCCCAATCCAGAAGAGCAGGAGCTGGAAAGCCCTGCTGAGACGCCAGCGGGCACCCAGCCTGAGGAAGTCACCCCAACCCCGCAGCCGGTCAAATCCGAACCATCCCAGCCAGTCGTGCGCCTCAAAATCCCCAGGATTGAAGTTGAGCGGGCAGTGGTGGAGATCGGAGCCCATCCCGAGAAGGGCTGGGATACCGATTCGCTTTTTGCCACTAAAAACCGCCCCGATCTGGTCGGGCACCTTCAAGGCTCCGCTCTGCCGGGAGAAGGCAGCAATATCGTGCTGGCGGGGCACAATTATGACTGGGGGATCTTCCAGTGGAACGGCGTCTTTATTAATTTGAAGCAATTGCAGCCGGGCGACAAAATCCTCGTTTTTACCCAGGGCGGAGAAAAATACACCTATTCTGTCCAACAGGTGAAAGAAATTCCTTTTAGAAGCGGCAGTGAAGAAGAGCTTTTTAAGCACGCAAAACACATGGGTCCGACTGAATCCGAGCGCCTTACCCTGATTACCTGCAGCGGGGCGAATTTATTGAACTGGAATAAGCGCGTTTACGTGATCGCCTACCCGGAGTAGGAGCGGGTCCCACCAAAAACGCCGGGGATTCCCCCGGCGGACTTGAAATCCTATTTTATGAATCGTCATTCCGACTGAGGCAGGCGTTTATACCTGTTGGACGGAGCAATCCCTGAGGACTTTGTTTGTTGAGAGACCTGGGCGGCGAGCGGTGAAAGTGATAGAGAGGGGATGTTGCCTTATTTCCGGATGTGTTTATGTTTCCACAATGCCTCAGAGGAACCTCTCGATTTTGAACCGCAAAGAACGCGGTTTGCTGCGCGACTCGAGATGACATCAGCTGAGTTGTCATTCCGACTGAAACAGGCGTATTTTGTCTGCCGAATGGAGGAATCTCCGGGAGGTTCTTTTTTAAGTTATTATTATTCCGGAAGTGAAAATCAATGTGGGCAGGATAATTTTTTTACTACCAATATTTCTAGGAAGATGTATCTTCTAAATTTTTTTATCCAACGGAAAAAACATGAAAGTTCATAACCACTCAGATTTTGAGGAATCCCTCGACCCCGTAGACTGGGCAGCGATGCAGTCGCTCGGCCACCGCATGGTGGATGACATGCTTGAATATACCCGCACTGTGGGCGAACGGCCTGCCTGGCAGCACGCCCCGGACCAGATCAGAGCCCGCTTCGAACAGCCCCTGCCGCTCGAACCGCAGCCGCCGGAGGACATCTACCGCGAGTTCCTTGAATATGTCCTTCCCTATCCGGTCGGCAACAACCACCCGCGCTTCTGGGGCTGGGTTTTCGGGACGGGCACGGTACTGGGCGCCTATGCTGAGTTCCTGGCCGCCGGGATGAACACCAATTCAGGCGATTTCGACCACCACAGCGGGCTATTTGTGGAGCATCAGGTCATGGACTGGTTGAAGGAACTGATGGGTTTTCCCCCGTCGTCCAGCGGCACCCTCACCAGCGGTTGTTCGGCTGCCAACCTGATCGGGCTGGCAGTCGCCCGAAACTCCAGAGCCACTTATGACCTGCGCCGGGAGGGCGTCCAACAGTCAGCCGAAACGATGGTGCTGTATGCCTCCGATGAAATCCACAGCTCGGTCCAGAAGGCGGTTGAAATTCTGGGATTGGGGAGCGATGCTCTCCGCCGCATCCCCTGCGATGACCACTTCCGGATCGACCTGGAACTGCTCCAGGAGAGCATTGAGGGCGACCGCCTGGAGGGGTACCTGCCTTTCTGTGTGGTCGGGGCAGCCGGGACGGTCAACACCGGGGCGGTTGATGACCTGGATGGGCTGGCTGATATATGCGCATCCGAAGATTTATGGCTGCATATTGACGGGGCATTTGGCGCCTGGGCAAGGATCGCCCCGGGAGAGAGCCAGGCTCTCAAGGGTATCGAGCGGGCTGATTCGCTGGCTTTCGACCTGCATAAATGGATGTACATGCCGTATGAGATCGGCTGTGTGCTTATCCAGCATGAAAAACAGCACCGGGAGACATTTTCCCTGGAGCCGGCATACCTGGAGAAAAAGGGAGACGGGCGTGGGCTCAGCAGCGGGGTCTATCCTTGGTTCACGGATTACGATTTCCAACTCTCGCGCGCCTTCCGATCGCTGAAAGCCTGGATGTCGTTCAAAGAGCACGGCATCCGTAAATACGGGCGTTTGATCCAGCAGAATATCGACCAGGCCCGCTACCTTGGAGAGCTTGTTGAAGCGGAACCGCAGTTGGAACTGGCTGCTCCGGTTACCCTGAATGTCGTTTGTTTCCGTTTTATAGAACCAGGCGTTGGGGATACAGCCCTGAACGAGATGAACAGAGAAATTTTATTAGAACTGCAGGAAAGCGGCATTGCGGTGCCTTCCGGCACGATAATTAATGGCAAATATTACCTACGGGTCGGCCATACCAACCACCGCACACGGCGGGAAGACTTTGATATCCTGGTGGAAGCGGTGTTGAAAATCGGCCGTAATTTGAGCAAGTAAACAACCTCTTCGGTCTCAGTCTCGCCATTTTTGGTTTACCCGGTCTCAAACCCGGTAAATATTAAACGGTTTTTACCATCACCCATAGCTTGATGGTGCTGATGGGAATACCCAAGCACAGCTTTTTTTTCCAAGCTGATCTTGTAATGCATGAATAGGTCTAAAGAATTTGTAGATCCCGTTAATAGTAAGGCTCTGGGAGAAGATCTACCTGAAAATTGATAGTAAAGCAGGTGGGCATCAATGTTATTCTTTGATTATTATTGTTTGAGTGTGTGGTAAACTAAATCAATAATTGATTGTCGGTGGGACACGCTGCTTTTATCGCCAGTTACATTATCGTTTTGGATAACTTGAACGGATATGCTTTTTGCCACCGGGTTTTCTGAGCAGCGTGATGGTAAATTGACAAACGGCTCCAGTGACTCCGGTTGAGAACGACCTTCTCCCTGTAGAATACCAGAAAGTTCTTGAGCGCACTCAGGAACAACATAAAATTGATGTATTGCTGCTTGATCAGCTAAAGGGCGGGCGGACTGCTGCCCGTTTATATCTGGCCAGCGTCACTAAAGAAGGGGACTCGCAGCTTAGGCATCTCGTGCTTAAAATCGATCAAGTCCATGAGTCCTACGAACAAACCGAGAATATTCGGCATAAACTTGCCATTAGTCAGGCCCCGCGAGATTTCTCGCGCGACCATCTTGCTGAACTGGCTTTTGAGTGCGAATGGGAGGGGTTCATTGCCCTTTTATATGATATCGCTGGAGGCTCGCTTCACCAATTCCGTCCGATAGCCAATTTCGAAAACCAGAGCCAGCTTGAAAAAATATTCTGCAGGGTGAACGAACTTGTGTTAGACGAATGGAACCAGTCTCCCGGTTTTGAACAGGCGGTCTGCCCGCAGGAACTGCTCAAGCGCTGGTTGGGCTACCGCCTGACATCAGAAGGATATGTCGGCGCCTTTCTGGAAGATGAACTTCAAATCAATCCAGATATTCCCGGATTTCTCATAGACGGTTTGGTTTATCCAAACCCCTTCTTTTTCGGTATTAACGCTTCTGTTTGGGAAGACGCACGCTGCATCGACATAATCTGCGGTCACCAGCATGGTGATCTGAACCTTGGAAACATCCTGGTCAGGTTTGACAGCTCAGGAAAAAATTTGAATGGTATTTACCTGATCGATTTCTCCCTCTACGCTGAGCGAATGGCGCTTATGTATGATTTGTGTTACCTGGAGATGTCATACCTGATAGGCGAATTGGGACGCACCCCAATCCATAAGTGTGTCGATTTATTCTCCCGTTACGCTGGGGAAGAAATGCCGCAGACGAGCCAGGTGGCGGTTGAACTGGCAGGCTCGTGTGGGGTGATTAACGCAGGAAGAAAATTTTTCGAGGACTGGTTAAACCGCAGCCATGCCAGCCTGGTTGATGATCTCAGGGGGCAATTCTGGCTGGCGGGAGTTGCAGCCGGATTAAATTTCTGTAATAAAAAAGGCTTATCAAAGAAGGAGCGATTAGCCGGACTGATTTATGCGGCTGCTCACCTGAAACGTTATTTTGCCGGATTTGGCATCAAACTGCCGGTTGAAGTCAGCAATCTGTACGACCGCAATAACCCTCCCGAATTTGACAGGGTCCCTGACCAGGATTATGCAATTTATCATAAATCCGTTGAGTATCCGCAATGGCAGCAATACCCATTGTCAGCCAGATATCTCCCTGAAGGAGAAGAAACGATTGTCGGTCGAAAAAATGAAATTGAAGAAGTCTCACGGATGCTGGCGGAGAACCGTTTGGTGACCCTGAACGGGCCGGGCGGCATTGGTAAAACCCGCCTGGCGCTGGCGGTTGCGGACGGGCAATCCGCTAATTTTCACGATGGTGTGTATTTTGTACCATTGTTGTCAGTCAGATCGCCTTCGGGAATCGTTCCTGCAATCGCCGGGTCGCTCGGGCTGGCTTTCCTGGAAGGGCGCATGCCTCAAGCCCAACTGCTTGATCACCTGCATTCGCACCATTTGCTGCTGGTTCTTGATAATCTGGAGCAGCTTTTAGCTTTCAGCAAGTCGGTTGAGACGATCCAGGTCGTTGAAACGATGCTGGCAGGCGCACCAGCCCTCAAACTGCTGGTCACTTCCCGCGAATTGCTTCGGATTTCCAGTGAAAGAGTTTTTACCGTCGAGGGATTGACTGTCAGTGAAGATGAGGTTCGCGAGGGTGTTACAACAAACGATGCGGTTGAATTGTTCTACCGGCGGGCGAAGAGCGTAAATCCTTCTTTTGAATTTAGTACGGGAGAGAATTTGCAGATTGTCCGGCGGTTCTGCCAGAAAGTGGAAGGAATGCCCCTTGCGATCGAACTGGCGGCGGCTCAATTACGGTTGATGTCCCTTGAGGAAATAACAAATCAGATCGATGCCGACCTGGGTGTACTGGACTCCGGTCTGCGCGGAGCCAGATCGCGCCATGCCAGTATCAATATTGTTTTTGGAGCCTCCTGGCAGTCGCTTTCAATGCATGAAAGGGAAATCTATCCCCGCCTGGCGGTCTTCCGGGGTGGTTTTACCCTTGAGGCAGCCCTGCGGGTTGCCCATGCTTCTCTTGGCGAGCTTTCGCTGTTGATAGATAAATCCTTGATAAACAGGGGCGCCGGTATTCGTTTTTACCTGCACCCACTTATCCAGATGTTCGCTGCCCGGAAACTGGTAGAAACGCCGGGTGAATTATCATCCACCCAGGAGAACCATTTTTGTTATTACCGGGATCAACTTCATGAGGCTGTCCAGCACTGGCGTGAATCATCAGATATCAGCTTTATTGATCAAATTAAACCTGAAGTTGATAATCTGCGTATCGCCTGGATGTGGGTGATCGACCAGCTAGACTGGGATCAGACAGCAGATTACTCTGAAGATCTATGGCATTTATACAAAATTCTGGGACGTCTGCCGGAAGCTATCGAAATGCTTCAGGAGATAGTTGAGGTCGGGCAATCGGCGGATCCTCCCGCCAGCCCGGTTAGTTTGGCGCGCTGGGAGCGCCATATCGGGCAGGCCCATTTGTGGTTAAGCCAGTTAACGCAGGGGGATGAATATTTCCAGCAGTCATTATCAATTCTGAATTGTTCTATACCGCATAACCAGTCTAGGCTTATTCTTGGTCTGGGAGCCCAGATATTTATTCAGATTGCCCACCGCGCCTTTCCGGGTTACTTCATTGGGAGGCGAAAAATCAAGCAAGAAAGTGTAAAAGAGGCTTATATTGCTTATGAACATATAACAATGCGGGCGGGAGTAGAGAGCGACACTTTTACCTGTGCATACTGCGGCTTGCGGTCACTTAACCTGGCGGAGGCAGCAGGGCTGCAGTCCGAAATGGCGCGGGCATTCGCGATGGCCGGTTATATGATAGGTCTTATACCCTTGCGCAGTATTGCGGAATCTTATCTAAAAAGAGCTCAAGACCTACTTCAACAGGTGTACTCCATTGAAAGCGATATGTGGATCTCATTAATGTCCGGCTATTACAATTTTGGTAAAGGAGAATTGTCGGCAGCCGAAGAAAGTTTTCAACAGACTGCCAAGCTGGCAGGTGAGATCGGAAAGCACTGGGAAAGAGAAGTCGCATGGACTCAGATCTTAATAATTGCACTTATCAAAGGAGAATGGAGTCGCTGCCTTGACTATGTGGAACAAATTGAGAAATCAGCTCAGAAACGCGGTGATGCCGGCTTCCTTGCTGCTGTAATTTACTGGGATGCCACTATCAAATTAAATCGCGGCGAAATGGATGGAGTAATCCAATTACTGGAAGAATCAGCATCTGTGCCAGAAGTTGTAATGATGGTCTTCGACTGGCTGGTGGTTCGGTCGTCACTGGCGACCGCTAATTTACGTCTGGGCGATTTTGAATCAGCTATTCTTGAAGCCGAAAAATTAGAAACACTTGTCGCAGGTATTTCCCGCCCTTCCGGCCCAAGTTATTTATTCGGTTATACAGGAACAGCAAGTGCATTTCTTGAATTAGCGGGTAATAGCCCGGATGTTGATAGGCGCAGTGAATTTAAGAATCTAGCCAAGAAAGCCTGCAAAAGACTGCGGTCATTTTCCGATTTGTTCCCAATCGCCCTGCCGCAGGCTTGGTTGTATCAAGGAGGCTTCGATTGGCTCTCAGGGAAGCCGCAGAAAGCCTTCAAGGCCTGGTCAAAGAGCTTGTTGTACGCTGCCGAAATGGATATTCCCTACCAGCAGGGGTTGGCTCATTATGAAATTGGCCGCCATCTGGAAGGAGGTGAGAAAGCGCCCGATGGCAGCAGCGCGGCGGCTCACTTGCAGCGCGCTTACCAGATCTTTACTGAACTAAAAGCTGGTTATGACCTTAACCTGGCGAAGACAGAGCTCGAAAAATTTGGATTAAATTCCTGAACCAACTTTGGGTGCCAAATGGCTGCCTCACTCCTGCGATCGCAGCAGCGCTCCACTCTGCCGGTTGATTAACAAGACCGGTTTATATTGGACTTGAGTTGGAAGAAAAATTGAAATTGCTTAATATTCTGATTCTGCCCAGGTAGCAGTATATTCGAAAAACTCATCCGGTTTTTCGATTTCCGGCTCTTCTTTCACCCACCGCCCCGAAAGTTCCGACTCAAGTACTGTCAGTTCGAAATGGCACATGGCGATGCCCATGTCGATCCGCTGCAGGTCTGCCATCCCGGTCATTTTTACAAGCAGGCGCTGGTTATATCCCGGGGTCCGGTTAAGGTAGAAATGCCATTTTCCCCCTTCTCTTAAGACCCGCCAGGGCTGGTGGTTGGAGGCGGATGGGCCAAGCCGGACCATCTCGAGCGGAATCGCATAACCCCCCATGGTTCCTTTTTCCAGGGGAACATCAAAATTGTTAAAAAAGAACAACTGCTCCCACGGCAGCCGTTCATCGGCTTTTGCCCCTCTGCGGATTAATCCATCAACCCGGCGCGGTTGTTTGGCTATATAACCTACCGAAGCGACCGAGGGCACCATCTCGTCTTTCTTTACTTCAATCCTCCGGGCAAAACTGGACCTGGTGAATGTGCCGCCCAGCCAGCAGGTCCCCAGCCCGAGGCCGGTGGCGTAAAGGACGATCTTTTCCAGCAGGTATCCGAAATCCTCCAGGTGCCTCCCGTCTGAGCTTGTAGCTCCCACGATATACCCGGTTGCCCCCTTTATCGCCCCGTAGGTCCCCAGCCGATTGAGTTCCTTCAGGTCCCTGTCTGTTCCAGCGACGAGTTTAAAGCGCGCTTTGCCGCCCAGCGGACCGGTCACCGCACTGGCTGCATATTCATCCAGCAGGACCCGCAGCCGTTCATGGATGGGTTTCTTTTCATAAGTCCGGCATGAATAACGCTGGGCGATTATCTCAGTGATGGGTTTGGAGGAAAATAAATCCACTCTGGTTTCCATTGGCTTGTTTGGGCCCGGGGTTTTTACCCGCTTGCGTCCCGGGTGAAATCCGGGCTTCCAGAATCGATCTCCAGGTCGGCTTTATTGGTATATGCCAGGATCAGGCCCAGCAGCATAACGAACGGCAAAAGCGCCAGTGAAGCCTGAAAGGAGACGGCGCCGGCAAGGATTGACATCAGAAACGGGACGACTATCCCGCCTGCCGGGATGCCCAGCTTGAGAACACCCAGAGCGGTGCCCGACATTTCGGGATATTTGAGGCCGGTCAGGGTGATGATCAGGGGGAAAGTAATCGCAATAGTCCCGCCGGAAAGAAACAGAAGGGCGTATGTAAGG
>Ga0180437_10000884_pt1 | contig 53249 bp, 50 predicted proteins | sample SS_ome_4_FD_132410 | JGI IMG/M metagenome (GOLD analysis project Ga0180437, IMG submission 132410) | Hypersaline lake sediment archaeal communities from the Salton Sea, California, USA - SS_3_D_1 metaG | ecosystem: Environmental > Aquatic > Non-marine Saline and Alkaline > Hypersaline >...
CGACAATAGATCCCCCAAAAATATTACCAAAAAGTCTGAATGAAAGAGAGACAATCGTTGCAAGCTTTCCTAAAACTTCAAGAGGAAAGAATACCGCAAAGGGTTTAAAAAATTCTTTAATATAACCCCAAATGCCATGAGCGCGTATAGCTTCGCGTTGAACATACGTAAAAGAAATAAGGGCAAGTGCGAGAGTAGTATTAAGATCCTTGGTCGGTTCTTCCACAAATGGAAGAATGACAATCAGGTTGCAGATAAAAATGTACGTAAATAAGGAACCGATAAAGGCAACATAGCGATAGCGATATTTTTCCGTACTTTGCGTAATCATTGATGAGATAGTACGTGCATATGAAAGACTCAAGTAGCCGGGAATTGTTTCAGGGTACTTGAGCATTGTACGACCAGCAAGCGCTAGCATGGCAATAATCAATAGAGCAAGCCAGGTAAAGATGATCGTATCCAGATTGATATCCCAGAAGGAGTGCGTTAACCCCATGAATGCGAAGGGTTTAATGATATGATGCTCAAATAAATCAAGACTGTTCACGTGCTTGCACCTGTTGGCAGTGTTGAGTACCAGTATAAACGTAAGTTTATGCCTGAGCAATAGCGCACCAAGACGAATATTACAAAGTAAGCAAGGAGGGTGGACGACTAGTTGGTTTTATTAGGTGTATTTTTTGCGTAAAGGGGCATTCTTTTTCTAACAGTATCAACACTTTTTTGCGACTGTTAGCATGTTGGCGGTTACCTGTTCATCAAATGATGAGCCATCCATGTCATACTGAGCAAGGATCTCAAATCCATTTTCCGCAAGGATTTTTTTCAGTTCGTTTGGCGTATAAAGCTGTAAAGAGAATGAGCCTTTAACAACTTTGGGTTCTGATGATCCCTGTTGGATAGAAAAACGATCATGGGAGGTAAGGCGACCGCTTTCCGGATCAAACGTGGAATATTGGACTTTCCGAATTGTTATGTCTTTAATAGTTTTTTTGATATCCATTGCCAATTGGCTAACACAGATATCGGTCATAGCGGATGCATTAAATATGTCAAAGATATAAAGACCTCCTTCTTTTAAATTATTCCGTATATTGTGCAATGCTCTTACAAAATCGGATTTTGTAAGGTGGCCTATGGCGTTAAATATGGTTATAACTGCATCAAAAGTTTCTACTTTTGTCGAGCGCATGTCGCCTTCTATAAGTCGGATATCTACTTGTTCTTTTTCAGCCTTCTTTTGCGCGATTGCTAAAAGTGCTGGGCTGATATCTACACCCGTAACCTTAAACCCTTTTTTTATAAGCCAGAATACTTGAGAGCCAGTACCACAAGTAAAATCTAAGATGGTTTTAATGCTATGTTTTTTTAGTATTGTTTCTATGGTGCGGTTGGTGACTTGAGACTTACTTTGGCTGAGTAAATCATAGTATTCATGCAGTGCGCTATATTCAAGCGGAAAGCCCAGTGCAGTTTTCTTGGTATGTTTCATGGTTATTATCCGTATAAAAGATATGCATAGTATACCGTGATTTGAACGGTCTTGACAAAGCGTCAGAGAAAAAAGCATAGTGTTCTGCCCTCACGCATCTATTTTTTACAAATATCAATTGCCCTAATACCTTGGGCTTTCCCTTGAGATGATGTTACTGGAATACCGACTGAAGACCTCAATACCTTTTACTATCTTTGTACTTCTTTTTACTCATGCGGTATGCTTATACAACATACGAAAATCTATCTAATTATGAGTTTATATATGAAACAAGAAGTTCGGGTACGTTTTGCACCAGCACCTACGGGATTTATGCATCTTGGTAATGTGCGAACAGCTCTTATTAATTATCTTTTTGCTCGCCAACGGGAAGGTGTTTTTGTTGTGCGTGTTGAAGACACAGATCCACAGCGGTTGTTTGATCCAGGGGCAAAGCATATTTTGAGTGATCTTGCATGGCTTGGTCTTAGCTATGATGAAGGGCCCGGGATAGGTGGCCCTTACGCACCTTACTTTCAATCTGAACGCAATGCATTGTACACATCCTATTTTAAAAAATTGCAAGAAAAGAACATGGTGTACCGTTGTTTTTGTACGATTGAAGATCTTAAAAAAAAGCGGGAGCGCCAAATTGCACTCAAAATGCCTCCACGGTATGATCGTACCTGTTTTGATAAAACGGACATGGAAGTTGAGGAGCTCTTAGCGCAAAACACACCGTTTGTATGGCGTTTTAAAATGCCGAAAGAGCGTATCACCGTCCGTGATAGTGCGCGTGGTGATATTTCATTTGATTTACAAAACTTTTCGGATTTTCCGCTTACACGAACTGATGGAAGTTATACCTTTATTTTTGCAAATGCAGTTGACGATATGATCATGAATATTACGGAGGTCATTAGAGGAGAAGACCACCTGAGTAATACTGCATTGCAAGCAATTTTATATAAAACATTTGAACATAACCTTCCTATATTTTGGCATTTACCGATTCTCTGCAACAAGGACGGTAAAAAATTATCAAAGCGTGACTTTGGTTTTTCTCTTAATGATCTACGTGCTGCTGGGTTTGTTCCGGGAGCCATTATAAATTATCTTGCTATGCTTGGTACGTCTTTTGGCCAAGAAATTATGGATACTGAAATGCTTGTACGCGAACTTGATATGGCCAAGCTTTCTTCTGCTGGTCAAATTAAGTATGACGTTGATAAATTGCGGTGGGTGAACCATGCGTGGCTATCCGCTATGCCACTGGAAGAGCTTGCCAATGCTGTTCGGCCCTTTATTGAGCGCCATTTTCCTCAAGCAAAGGATATGCCAGATGCAACCTTACAAAAATTAGTAGAGGTGATCCAACCGGAGCTTGTTACGCTTGCGGATGCTCCCGATTTATTAGCTTTTTATTTTGAATCACCCACGGTACCTAAGACTGACATAAATAAGATAAATGAAGGGGTACGTACGTTTGTTGTACGTAACTTGGAGGCACTAGAGGGTACTTCGGATTTTAAACAGTGGTTTATGCAGCTCAAAAAAGATGCAAAGAAAGACGGAATATCTTTACGGGATGTTGGAGCGCTCATTCGTCTTGTTCTAACTGGAGTGCCATCTGGTATTGGTATTGTTGATTTGGTAGGTATGCTTCCGTTTGCTGAAATAAAAAAGCGCATGAATTCTGCAGGCCTTTATCCTAATAAAGACGCACAGTAGCTAAGAATTTACTTGCTTGTGCGAGTAGAGGGCTATTCTTGTTGATGCAGTCAGCTCCTTCGAGAACTATTCAGTGGACAGTCGATTTATTTGTTTTTCAAATGAGCGGACGACACCTTGTTCCTTCATGGTGTTTAAAAATGCGACGAGATATTGCTCAAGTTCGATTGGTACAAAAAATTCAAAAATGCCTTTTTCTTTGTCATAGGTTCGGTCAAAAGCCAAATGCTCGTGCGATCGGAGTGTGCTTACCAAAAACCATGTTTTTTCTTTTGCAACTTCTGCTTGATAATATGCGCAATACATCTTACAATCTCTGTGTTGATTTATACTCGTTTTACTGGTTTACCATCAATAGAGCCGACAACGGGTAGGCTTATAGATTCGTATGATAAGCACGTTGTGTCAAGGCTTCATGGAACTATGAGTATACAAAAAGGATGATAAATGACTACTACACACGCATCTCAGGGACAGAAAGTACAAAAAAGTTCCTCAAAAATGGGTTTACTGATGGCAGCTATTGTTGGCATGAATGCAATGATAGGTGCCAGTATCTTTATGATACCTGCTCAGCTTCAGCGGCTGGTGGGACCTGCAGCAATTCTCTCATATGTATTTGTTATAGCAGCCATTTGGTGTATTGCTTATTCACTTGCGGCTGTTGCAACATACCATCCTCAAGAGGGATCATTTTTTGCCTATGCACGTTTATGGGCTGGTAAAACTGGTGGACTCATTGCGGCTGGCTTTTACTGCGCTGGCCTGGTCGTTGCACTGGGGTTGCTAACACGCGTAACCGGTACCTACTTGCATACGCAGTTTACACAGGTAAGCCCTGCGGTGTTATCAACCATTATGCTTGTTGGTCTTACGCTAACGTTGCTTGCAGGAAAGCGTATAGCACGTTGGGGGCAAATTATACTACTCTTTTTTACGATAGCGCCACTTCTTATTATTTCCTTTTTATGTTTAAGCAAAGCATCTCTTACTAATCTAAAGCCGTTTATGCCCTTTGGCTGGAACGCGGTGTTCAAAGCAACGAAGATAGTGATATTTGGCTTTTTTGGGTTTGAAGCTATAACAGCCATTTATCCCCAAGTGAACAATCCAGAGACTACCGTTCCGCGTGCGATAACGATAGCAATTGCATTAGTGAGTTTATTGTATCTTTTTTTCGTAGTATCTGTGTTATTGGCACTGCCACAGCCGCTCTTTGTTGGAGATACAAACCTTCCTGACGTATTGTATAAAACATTTTCTGAGTATCCTTGGCTAATTACGGTAGTTGTGTGGGGGATTATTATTACCATTATGGGTACCATACATTCCATGATTTGGTCAGTTGCAATGTTGTTAAAGTCGTTAACCGAGATGGTTAATTTGCCGTTTAAACTAAGTATGAATCATGCGATCATGGTATTAAGTTTTTGCGTGTGGTTGTGCAGCATTGCGTTTGCCAATGTTGATCTCTTTTTTAACGTGACGGCACTCGGGATTATTACGGCGCTTGCTATGGCGATTATGCCGGTAGCATTACGAGTAATTCCGGTTTCGCGTACATCACAAATTATTGCATGGCTCGGTTTGTTAACGGCATTGGTAATGTGTGGGTATGCAGTGGAGGGTATATGGAATTATTTTATACGTTGAGCTTCTTTAATAAAAATGGTATATCTAATATGCTGCATCATTGGCTTGCCACGAGTGGCCCATTCGCCAGTGGTCCGCGTATAAAGAAAGGATGAAATACAGAATGATCGCTCGTCGCATTAGTTACTTTATATTGTTGACGTCTACAGGTATCAGTATGGGAGCGCCGTCTGTGCTGACGCGTTTGACCAACAATGATCCATTCCCTCTGTATTCTTCATCTGAGCCATATGATTTTTTAGACCGATGTAAACGCAATGAATTATTAGATTTCTGTGACCAATGCGAAGACTCATGGTTTAGAATGGCATTTTCTGCTTTTAGGCAATCAGCAGACATGGGAAAAGATCGCGATGAACAAGAAGCTCAGTTGGGTGACTTGCAGGGTAGATGGAATATTATTGGTTTGTTTTATGATCCTGATACTGCAACCAAGTTAATCAACACTTTAGGTCTCAATGAGGCTGGTAAGCCAATGATTGACGTTTGTACAATTCCTAATGGTCAAGGTCTGAACCTGGTAACTGATTATGAAGCGGCTAACGTTGTTGTAACCAATGCTACAGAAGGCTCGGACGCTGCAAGTACTCCTGGATCTGCGGAAAACACAGAAAAATTCGGCTTTTTCTCGGTGCCTATTGAGTATCGTAAGTATGGTATGCGTTTTGAAACAGAGATGGCATTCTTTTTTAATACAACTCTACGCCTCAATTGGGGTGTTTCTAAAATAACTCAAGAGCCTCGATTTATTGACTTGTCTTGCGATGCTAAGGGAATTGAGTGTGTAACACGTGATTGTACTAATGGTAATGGCCAGCCTGATGAGTGTATGGTAAATGTTACCCAGGATATCAATCCTATTTGCACTGGCAGTGACTCAACTCCTTGCTGTCCTAACGCGCAATGTTGTATTGATTGGGCAAACTGTGGATGTAAGCGCTTTGTTATTGATCGCATTATGAAGCAGCGTGATCTTCTTGCAGCTTCGCTTGGTAAGGAGGGGCAGGGGTATGACTTGCTTCCCTTTAGTAAAACTGCATTTGAAGATATGGAGCTGAGTCTTAATTGGTCGCAGATGTATGAGGTGAATCGTGATTCATGTGATTGGCCTTACTTTATTTTCACCCCATTTGTCTCGGGAGCAGCTACATTTCCAACAGGGAGTAAAACAGATTTCGAACACAAGGAAGGTAACTTTGCCGTACGTAATCCGTTCTCGATGCTGAAGGATCGCCTCGATGGTAAGGAAGAGTTAAATGATGATTGTGAAGAGGTACTCGATAAGCGCCGTGCTTTTGCATTGCCGTCTGGTAATAATGGTCACTGGTCATATGGGGGAAGATTTGGCTTCACGGTAGACTTTTATGACTTTTTTGCCATAGGAGCAGAGGCTGGCTTTACGGGCTTTAGTAAACGGAATCATTTTAACTATCCATTACCCAAAGCAGATCCTGTTGAGGCAAGTGATTTGCAAGCAGGGTTATTTCCGGTGCTAGCCACCGTGCGAGTTCAGCCTGGATTTAACTGGCATTTTGCTGCTACGATTAGTGCGTACCATTTTCTTGGACGGTGGTCATCCTGGGTGCAGTATGCAGCGGTGGGTCATAACAGGGATAAAATTGTGTGCGTAGAACACCTACTGGAGCCTGAATTAGTAAATATTGAGAAGGTTGAGCGCATGTCTACCTTTAGGTTCCATGTTATCAATGGAGCCCTTAATTATGATATAGCGCAGTCATGTAGACTTGGACTCGTATGGCAGATTCCTATTTCCCAAATGAACGCCTATCGTTCAACAACCTGGATGGGAACTATTGAGCTTTTCTATTAATGGTTATTCAGAAGAAAAATTCAGTGAGGGGATGCTTGTCGTATTGGCCACTTTTCTGGACAGGTGACTGAGAATAGATTATAGTGAATAGTATCTATATAAATACGTTTAATTGCTTTTTTTGAAAGGAGCATGATTCTTTATGAGTCGTAAAGGAAACATTACCATCATGGTTAATGACAACGTTGAGCGCGCCCTCCGGCAGCTTAAGAAAAAGATCGAGCGGGAAGGGGTTGTGCGTGATATGAAGCGTCTCGTATATTATGAGCCTCCGACACAAAAGCGACGCAAGCGTCTCATGCGTGCCATTAAGCAAAATTGGATTCGCATGGCTGCCCATCACATAATCTAATGTGTTGCGTATGGTCCAGCCAGCAGCACATCGCGTCCGTCATCTACGGAAAGAATCGACCATACGGAAAACCGTAGCTACTATTTTACAAGAGTTAGCAAGCGATATCCCTTTACTATCCCATGTTACTGTTACGCGGGCGTCACTAGCTGGTGATGGAAGAACCTGTACTATTTTTTTTTATACCGCTCTTGATAAAGACGAAACCATGGAGCTTGCAAAAAAGATCAAGACACTCGCGCCACGCATACGTAAAATGGTTCTTGATCATGTTAAAATGCGCTATGTGCCAGATCTTACCTTTGCTTTTGACCGTCAGTACGAAAAGCAACAGCGGCTTGAAGAGCTCTTTAGAAAAATGAAAACAGAATGATTGCTATCATTATTTTTATAGCCGGCCTTTGCTGGGGCTCCTTTTGCAACGTTCTTGCTTATCGCATGTTGCATGGCTATGAATGGGTATATAAGCGCTCTTTTTGCCCCTCATGCAAAAAAACAATCGCCATTTACGATTTGATACCCGTTATTTCATGGGGTATTCTGCGGGGCCGATGCCGTATGTGCGGCCATTCTATTTCCTGGTTATATCCCTTTATCGAGATGCTTGCTGGTATTCTTGCGGTATCATTGTGGTGGTATATCCCTCATCACTATGGGGTTGCTTATGTAGTATTTTTTACGGGACTTTTAGTTACGATACGTACCGATCTTGAGGCCATGCTTATCTTTAGAGCGGTTACGATCGGATTGTTACCAATAGCCTACGGGGCAAGTTATCTTGGATACCTGCCTATAACGTTAGTTGAAAGTGTGATAGCAAGTGTGGGCGCGTTTGGTTTTTTATGGCTTATACGTTTTCTTTTTTGGCATTCTCGGCGAGTGGAAGGCCTCGGACGGGGGGATCTGGATTTGATAGCCCTGATCGGTTCCTTTGTAGGGATATTGGGCGTCTGGGGTAGTTTACTTGTTGGATCAGTTATAGGTTTTGTTGGGTCGCTCGTGTATGCATTAGTAACACGTAATGGGTACTCAGTAAAGGGCATTCGCGATCTTAAAGTGCCATTTGCACCATTTCTTGCCTTTGGAGCCATTATATACGTGTTCCTTCCTCACTTTTTTCGTTCGTTATTGCTGCTTTAGCTAGGTAAGGTCATCCCGAACGACGGTGATTTTGCCTTTTTCGTTAATTACGAGTAAGTCGGTTTTTTCGTCAGTGTCAATGTTAGCGGTAGCTCCGGCGGTAAATCCTTCTTGATTTGCATAGGTTCCGGTAAGTGCTGATGTGGGTGCTTTATTGCTACCCACCAGGGTACTGCCTCTTTCCTGTGCAAAACCGTATGTGTAGTAGGGTGTACCTTCAGGCTTCCAGTTTAGGCTGTTTTGACCGGTTAGCTTTGTTGTATAGGTTCCATGTTCGGCAAAGTACATTTTCTCGGCAATATAAAGAGATCGCAGCTGTATATATGCTTCAGAACGTTTTGCTTTTGCAAAAAAGCGGGTAAAGCTAGGCATCGCCAGCATCGATAAGAAAGAAACAATGGCAAGTACAATCATGAGTTCGAGAAGACTAAAGCCCTTTGTATAATGCTTATTCATATTCTATGCTGCCTCCACTGTTGTCCAAAGATGTTAGTATTTGTGGGCTGGCCCTCAGCGTAAAGGAGATAGGAAACTTTTGCAAGGGAAGAATGGATAGGCGCTATCCAAGGGAGCTTTGTTCAGAAGGATTCTTCTTTAGCGCTTTGGCAAGGTTTAATGATCGCGATGAGTACCTCTTAGAAAAAAAGCCGGGTTTTTGGTTTATTATAGAAATTTACTTTATTTGTAATAATAAAAAAGTTAGTAGAGTAAGACTAATTAGTCTTTGACATTTTAGAGAATGACTATATTCTTTTTAAATGATGTGAATTTATATTAACCAATATTCAAAACCAAGGCGAGGCTATTTGGCCTCAATATAGACTGTGGAGAACGCGGTATGATGGATACCTTAAAACAATCCTTATCTAAGGAACTGCTTAGTGCTAAGCAGCGAACATATGCAGACATCGTTGAGTTTCTTGATAAACGGTGGCATGTCAAACAAAATTCGCAAACGATTGAACGGATGAAGGTGCTTGATAAGGCATTACAAAGTCCGAGTAAAAAAATCAATACGATTCTAGTAGCGGGAACTAATGGTAAAAGTTTGACCATCAATTTTACGACCCAACTTTTACGGGCTGAGGGTCTTAAGGTAGGTTCGTTCTACTCGCCACATACTCTTACCTACAATGAGCGTTTTGCGGTTAATAGTGAAACGATCACGAATAAGGCATTTGTTGAAGTTATCAATGAGATAATTGCTGCTGCAGAAGAGCTAGCAATTGAGCCAGGCGCTCAAGAGCTTCTCGCCATGGCTGCATTAAAATACTTTGCAGATCAAGGCGTCGATGTAGCGGTGCTTGAGGTGAACGAGGGCGGTACCTTCAATCCGGTTAACATTTGTAATGCACATGTTGCTACTATAACCCGTGTAACACCGTGTGATACTGACACTGACGAAGTTAAGCTTCAGGCAGGTATCGAAGATGTGATGGGAATTGTAAAGCAGGGTACGCATGTAGTTTCTGGGGATCAAAATAAAGGTCACCTCCAACGTATGCATCAGCTTGCTGACAAAGCTAAGGGTTTATGGGCTATGCCGATACGCAAGCTTGCCACACTAACCTATCCTTTTGAGCAACTTCATGGGCGTTGTGCTGCCCTTGCTGAAAGAACGGCACAAATTTATGCAGAGCATGCGCTAGGCAAGGATGCAACAGTCGTTAGTGACAGTCTCCTTATTAAACCTAAAGGTCAGCGCGGTAGACCAACTCTTGATGAAAAGCGTCGATCAGAGCTTTATCCGCGTAAGACACTAGAACAGTTCTGGAAAGAGACAACAAATCAACTTCCAAGTCGCTTTCAGCTTTTGGATAAAGAAAAGCCAAGTATTTTGCTTGATAATGCTTCTAACATTGATGCATTTAAAAACTTATTGCTTGGTATTCGTTTGCTTCATTATCAACGACCACTTAAAGGGCTTACTATTGTCATAGGCGCTGCAAAAAAATCGTTGTATAGTGAAGAGTTTCTTAAAATGATTCGCTACTTCTTTAAAAAGACATCTGGACAATTAATTGTTTGTCCCCTTGATGAAACATTGCCACGGGTTGGCGAAGGTACATCATGGGATGCTGAGCAGGTAGCAAACGATGCAAAAAGCATGAAAGTCAAAGCACGTGCATGTGCTTCGTTTGAAGAAGCTTTTGATGCGGCCAAAAAGTCGGTTGATGAGCGAAATGGTCTCGTGGTCATAACTGGATCTCAGTCCATTATTCATCAATACTGGAAGCACAAAGGAATTAAGAAGTTCTAGGTTTACTAGATACATTTTTTGTAAGAGGAGTCGCTTGGCGGCTCCTCTTTTTTAATAGGATAAATGGATAATAACTATACATTCTGTCTTGTTTTGTCATAGTTTTAAATCACTTATTAATGGCAGTATACCTAGTATAATTGTTATTGAGTGACAGATTAATTGTTTTATTCAGGTCTGCTGATGCAGGTAGTGTATATGCATGAGTCCTTTTGTTGCTTCTTTTAGAGAAAGTTTTGACATATGGGATCCCGATTTGGTAGGTTCTTCCACGAGTTTATTCCAGTGAACAGGTGTTTTAGGAGGCCAAAGATTTATTTATGATTGCCAAATGCGTGAAAATTATGTGCGGATGTGAGGTTTCAGTAGAGCTTACCGAAGCGATACAGAAACTGGCACGCCATTTAGCGCTGGAGGGATTCATACAAGTTATTGATCCAAAGAACCTCAAAATTGTTGTCTGTGGCCCGAAGGACGAGATTGAAACGTTTCTTGATACGCTTTATAAAGTAAGTGTGACAAAAAAACCGCTTGATCTTGAAGTTGAACCCTTTGTAAAAGAAAAAGACTATCGGGGTGTGTTTCGCATCCTTGCTTAATAGCTCTTTATAAATCAGTAAGGACCCCACTAATAGCATAAAGCGCAATGTAGATAGGCTAGAGATAGTTTTTATAGCCGCTTTTTGAATATTACTGCGTGCTGAATGATTCGTTTTCCCTTAATTGACGAATGATCACTTTTTTGCATTATTTAAAGAAAACGTATATGATGGCAATAGGCGTTATTTTTACCATCTTTTGATAATGCTGGTGTTTCATGTGATGAGGTGAAGTTTGATGGTGCGTTAACAGTTAGACATTGTACATACAACAAGGGAGGTCTCATGAGTCATGATCATAAAAGCCACGAGTCGTCGGTTATCAGTGAAGTAATATGTCATTTGCCCTGGGCGACATTCTCGATTGCGTTTGGGTTTATTATCCTTGGCATTCTTCATTATGTTGGTCTAGGAATACCCGCAAAAGCAAGTCATGAGGGATATCATATTCTGTTTCATTCTTTTCATTATCTTCATATAATTTACGCTGTTGTTGGGACTATGGTGACCTTTTCACGCTTTTCAAAGGCGTGGGTTCGTGGAGTGATTATTTCGATCATTTCACCAATATTCTTTTGTACGGTTTCTGATATTGCATTACCAACCTTAGCCGGCAAATTGCTCGGAGTTGATATGCATATCCATATTTGCTTTATCTCAGAACTGAGTAATATTGTTCCATTGTTAGTTATTGGTCTTATTACCGGTGTTGCGTTGAGTGGACATAATGAAAAGGCACTTGGCTTCTTTTCTCTTGGTTCTCATTTTGTTCACATTCTCATTAGTTCATTGGCGTCATTATTTTATATGGTTTCTTATGGATTTGATGGTTGGTACGATACGATGGGATTACTCTTTCTGTTTTTATTAGTGGCAGTGGTTATTCCGTGTACTCTTTCTGATGTGGTAGTTCCGTGGTACTTTGCGCAGAAGAAACATGAAAAGCATACGAATTGAGCATCTTACTAAAACTTATGATGGTGAGGTCATTTTTGATGACCTTTCGCTGACGATTCCTGCAGGGAAGTTTTTTGCGCTGCTGGGGCCAAGCGGGTGCGGCAAAACAACACTTCTTCGCCTTATTGCGGGATTTGATAAGGTAGATGAGGGAACTATCTATGTTGGCGATTACAATATTACACACCTTCCAATTAATGAACGTTATATTAATACCGTTTTTCAAAATTATGCCCTTTTCCCCCATCTCAATGTATTTGACAATGTTGCCTACAGTCAGGTAATTAGGGGGATTCCGGCTGCTCAAATCAAAGAGAAGGTGCAACGCATACTTAAGGCAGTTAACTTACATACGCATATGTATCGTCCGATTAAACAGCTATCGGGGGGGCAAAAACAGCGTGTGGCGTTAGCACGAGCTATCATTAATGATCCAAGAGTACTTTTACTTGACGAACCGCTTGCTGCACTAGATGTCAAATTGCGCGAGCGGATGTTGATTGAACTTATGGACCTGCAGGAAAAACTAAAAACGACCTTCTTATATGTTACCCATGACCAATCTGAAGCCCTCACCGTTGCTGATCAGATGGCGATTATGAATTATGACGGTAAAATTGAGCAAATTGGCACACCAAAGGAAATGTACGAGTTTCCTCGAACAGCATTTGTAGCAAACTTTGTAGGAACTACTAATCTTTTTCGAGGGGTAATTCGGGGACTAGATGAAACGCCGTACGTTGACGTTGAAGGACTTGGTCGTTTTTATGTCTCAGTTCCATCTGGCTATGACTGGGTACACGAGGGGATGTATCTTCTCTTTGGTTTACGGCCGGAGAAGATTCTCATTAGCAAAAAACCGCACGAAGGATTTAGCAATATGGTAAAAGGTATTGTTGAATCTATTGTATACCGAGGGCGGTCTACCCAATATAATGTTCGGCTAAAAAACGACCAACTGGTGTCCGTGTTTGAACAAAACGAAGAGCATTTTGAGGCTGAGGTAATTGATTATGATGATGAAGTATATCTCTATTGGCAACGTGAAAATGTAATGCTGCTTAAAAAGTGATGTGGAAAAAAATTAAAGAAATTACCCAAGATGGTATCCCCTTTTTCTTTGGCGCTCCTGTACTGGTATGGCAGGCACTTTTTTTGTTTGTGCCATTATTGTTGATTATCGGGCTTAGTATTATCCACCGAGATGCAGCTGGATTGTATCGTATATCATTAGAGCCTATTGTGTGGTTTATGCAACCTATGTATTGGCGCATCCTAGTGTGGTCTGGTTGGCTAGCGCTTTTTACGGCGGTTACTTGCTTAGTGATTAGCTATCCCATTTCCTATATAATTGCCTTTAAAGCAGGTCGTTTTAAAGTGCCACTTCTTTTTTTACTTATTGTGCCTTTTTGGACTAATTTTTTGTTACATGTCTATGCATGGTTTTATGTTCTTGAGCGGGGAGGCTTTCTCAATACCATTCTCTTAAAGATTGGCCTTATAAGTGAGCCGTTACGGGTTCTTAATAGTGTTCATGCTACGGGGATTATGATGATCTATTCTTATCTACCGTTTATGATACTTCCACTATATGCCGTTTTTGATCGGTTTGATGTTGAACTGATAGAGGCATCAATGGATCTTGGGGCAAGTTGGTGGCAAACAGTGAGAAAGATCATAATTCCACAAACGTTTACCGGAATAGTGTCTGGCTTTTTTCTGGTGTTTATTCCCGCTTTTGCAGAATTTGCAATTCCAGAGTTAATGGGTGGCGATCGACGTATGTTTGTTGGGACCGTTATTAGTCAGTATATGCTTGGTGCATTAACCATCGTCAGAGGAGCGGCATTTACGCTATTGAGTTCGCTCGTATTGTCAGTGTATGTCGTAGTGATCTATTATTTCATGCGCGGGATAGTTAAACGATTGTGAGAACACGATGATAAATAAACGTTTAAATGTATTCACTGCTCTTTATGTAACTGGGCTTTATCTGTTTTTGTATGTTCCTATTTTGGTTCTTGTTGCTTTTTCCTTCAACTCAGAACCATTTCCTGCTCCCTGGAGTAGTTTTACTCTCAAGTGGTACAAAGAACTTTGGGATGCTATGCAAATTTGGGCGGCACTTTATAATTCGCTTATTGTTGCAGTTGCTGCAACCACCTTGAGCCTTCTGATGGCTATTGCCCTTGTGTATTATATGGTACACCGAACACGTGCCAAGCGATATGTAGGTCTTTTTTATGCGAACTTAACGATACCTGAGATTGTCTTAGCAGTGGGACTTTTAAGCGTGTTTGTGGGTTGTTCTATTCCACTTGGAAGAATGACATTGATTGTTGCACATACGGTACTGGGCCTAGGGTATGCGGTACCTCTTCTTTATGCAGGATATGAAACGATTGATTATAATCTTATAGAAGCGTCCCTTGATTTAGGGGCCAGCTACCGACAGACTTTTTTTTGGGTGGTTCTTCCGTTGCTGTTACCGTCTATTTTTGTAGCATCATTACTTGTGTTTATTATTTCCTTTGATGATTTTGTGCTGTCTTATTTTTGTTCGGGTTCGACGGCACAAACATTGCCATTGTACATTCTTTCGATGTTGCGTACTGGCGTCTCACCGGTAGTGAATGCCTTATCGACAGGCCTATTGATATTAAGTGGTTTAATAGTGTTAGTATTTTGTTACTTAGCGGTGAAGGTCCGCCTATTATAGTATGAAAAAGACGAGATATATACGTATACCATTTTATGGCATCGTGATTGCTTTTTGGCTTGCTGTAATTGGTTTATTCTTTTTTATTCCTTCCGTTTACCGTCTTTTTGCTCCTGTAAAAGAAATAACTCTTCTTACCTGGGCAGGAGTATTTGATGAACGCGTGATGAGCGAGTTTTATAAAAAAACCGGTATTCATGTAAATGTTAACTACTACACCTCTAATGAAGAGTTAATCACGCTTTTAAGAGCAACACAGGGGAAGGGATATGATATCGTAGTTCCTTCAGATTACGCTGTTAGAATTTTGCGGCAAGATAACCTTCTTAAAAAAATTGACAAAAAGCGGCTTAACTTTTTTAATGCCTTGGACCGGCGGCTTATGGGGTTCAAGGTCGATGAAGGTAACGACTATGCGCTTCCCTACGATTGGGAGATTTATGGACTCGGCTATGATACGACCTTTTTTCCCGATGGACTGCCTAATCCAAGTTGGTCATGGATATTTACGGATCCAGGTACCTTTGAGATTACCATGTTGAATGACCCGATCGAAGTGGTTCGGCTTGCAGCGTTTTATTTATTTGGCAGCATACCATCATTAAATGAAATCCAACTTCGTGCGGTTCGTGATCTTTTAGTCAAACAACATGGATGGGTTGCAGCATATACCGGCTCGCGGCCAGATTATTTCTTGCTTACCCATAATTGTCCTCTTGTGGTTACAACGTGGTCAAGTATCTTGCGCGGGTTGTCACAAGCAGATCACCTAGAGTTTGTCATTCCAAAAGAAGGAGCGTTTATCAGCATTGAACATCTGGCCTTATCCAGAGCTACTAAACGTGACAATTATATTTATGCATTTTTAAATTTTGTCTATCAAGACAATGTCATGCGGTACTTATTTGATGCCGAAAGCGCACTTCCTACACGCGCTGATGTTTTAAGTGAACTTTCATTAAATAAGGATATTGAGAATCTTCTAAGGTTACCGCGTGAGGAATTTGTGCGTCGGGTTCATTTTTTTAAACCACTTGTTTCTGAAGAGATATTGTATAATCTATGGATAGACGTTAAAGCCCGCTAGGATAAAAAAGCCAATGACGCATGAAAACACAAAACCCATTAAAAATTACTACGTAACGACGCCCATCTATTACGCAAACGCGCGTCCGCATCTTGGAACACTTTATTCAACCGTGTTAGCTGACGTAGCATCACGTATAGCTATGATTATGGGGAAGAACGTGTTTTTCTTGACTGGAACCGATGAGCATGGCCAAAAAATTGCTGAAGTTGCCGAAAGAGAAGGTATCAGTCCCCAAGAGCTTGTTGACCAAAACGTTCGCGTGTTTAAAAATTTATGGGCATTATATAGCATTAACTATTCCCATTTTATTCGTACGACTGATGAGCAACATATACGGGGTGTGCAAGAGTGGATCAAGCGTCTCATTAAAAAGGGTGATATTTATAAAGGTGAGTACCAAGGTATGTACTGCGTACCATGCGAGACCTTTGTTCTTGATCGAGAAGATTCCAAAAAACCAGTTACGTGTCCTTCATGTGGTCGACCGACTGTAGAGGTCTCTGAGGAATGTTACTTTTTTAAGCTCTCAGCATACCAAAAGAAGTTACTTGATTTTTATAAGAAGTATCCATCGTTTGTCGTGCCTTCCGAGCGGTTACATGAGGTGACTGCGTTTGTCAAAGGAGGTCTGAATGATCTCTGTATTTCCCGAACTACCGTTACATGGGGTATACCCTTTCCTAACGATGAGGAGCATAAAGTATACGTGTGGGCTGATGCATTAAATAATTATATAACTGCTCTGGGGTATGGTGATCCACAACGTGAGAAAGATGTACCAACGTGGTGGCCTGCCGACCTTCAAGTGTTGGGTAAGGACATTGTACGGTTTCATGCAGTGTACTGGCCCGCATTTTTAATGGCAAGTGGTCTAGAGTTACCAGATAAACTGTTGGTGCATGGATGGATTAAAGTTGGTGAACAAAAGATGTCCAAGTCGCTTGGTAATGTCGTTGATCCGTTTGTACTTGCTGAATTGTTTGGGCCAGATTCTGTGCGTTACTACCTGATACGTCATATGGCTATAACGCAAGACTCACCATTTAATATGTCAGAGGTCGTTGCACGGTTGAATGCTGACCTTGCCAATGATCTTGGTAATTTACTCAATCGGATGCTTGCACTGGCCCTAAAACATAATGTTGCCGTGGTTGAACCAGCTAAGCAGCTTGGGACAGCTGAGCTTGAATTACGAGACCAGTTATGGAGCATGTTGGAGGATTTTTCTCTAGAAATGGAGGAATACTATTTTAATCGGGCGTATGGACATGTATGGAAATTTATTCATGCTGTTAATACCTACTTTCATACACAAGAGCCATGGAAGGTTGCCAAGACCGACCTGAAACGATTTAGTGAAATAATATCAGCAACGGCACATAGTCTCTATGCTATTGGGGTACTTGTTTGGCCAGTCATGCCCACGAAGATGGAACAGCTATTTAAAGCACTGGGCGTATCCTTGCCAATGGGTGAGAATGTGTTTGAAAAACTGGCAGTTGACCCATGGCATACCCGTTTTACACTCGCGCAGATTGAGCCATTATTTAAACGTTTTGAGGAGCCAGAAATGATTGAAACAGAAACATCAAAAAAACCACACGTTACCTTTGACGAATTTTCTAAAATGGAGCTTGCAGTTGGTACGATTATTGCATGTGAAATTCCTCCTGAGTCTGATCGATTATATCGACTAGAGATTGATTTTGGTGATAAAGGTACCTGGCAAATTGTCAGTGGGATCCAAGCGCACTTCAAGCCTGAAGACCTTCTTAATCGGCAATGCGTAGCAATACTAAACTTAAAGCCCCGCAAAATCATGGGTATGGAATCACAAGGGATGATACTAGTAGCAGAAAAACCCGACGGTACTATATCGCTTATTTCGCCGGTTGACCTTGTTGATAATGGAACTGAGGTGCGGTAAGGAATAGTGATTATTTAAAGTTCGAGAGTTTTGTGTGCTTTACAGAATCGTTATCTTGTTTCGAAATATTGTTAGGTTTTCGGGATGATGAACATTGAAATAAGTCCGTATGAATAGCGAAGCATTGATTCTATTTCCACATCAACTTATTAGGCGTCATTCCTTTTTGTCAAAAGAGCGTACGGTTTATCTTGTTGAAGATGCCCGTTTTTTTACCGCATTTAAGTTTTGCAAACAAAAGTTAATATTGCATCGGGCTTCAATGAAAGCATACGAAGCTATGCTCACTCGCAAGGGCTATACTGTCCGGTATATACCATTTGGAGAAGTTGACGGCTTGTTTTCTAACTTTAAAAAAGAGCGTATTACCTGCTGTTATGTAATTGATCCTGTAGACACCGTACTGGAAAAACGAATTAGGTTGGATTCTCAAGCGTATGGTATCAAGCTCATGGTTGGTGCGACTCCTCTTTTTTTAACCCCGATAGAGTGGTTTGCTGAATTTTTTGCTGGCAAAAGAACATATTTTATGACGTCTTTTTATATTGCCCAGCGTAAGCGCCTTGATATTTTGGTTGATGCGAACAAAAAGCCTATTGGTGGTAAATGGACGTATGATAAAGAAAACCGTCAGCCACCATCGTTAATTGAGTCTATTCCATCATACTATGTACCGAGAAAGAATAAATTTGTAAAAGAAGCAATGATGTATGTTAATAGGCATTTTCCTACTAATCCTGGTTCTTCGGATGATTTTTGGTTTCCGGTAACTCATCGCCAAGCGGATAAGTGGTTTGATGATTTTCTAGAGCACCGCCTTATTCATTTTGGTGATTATGAAGATGCAATGATGCAGGATCAGGTAGTACTTTTTCACTCAGCACTTTCCAGTAGCCTGAATATCGGTTTATTAACGCCGGCTGATGTTGTTAAAAGAGCTTTGCAGGTTGCTGCACAAAAGAATGTTGCTCTTAATAACATAGAGGGCTTTATTCGTCAGATTATTGGCTGGCGAGAATTCGTACGCGGTGTATATTGTCTTGAAGGTAAAAAACAGCGCAAAGGCAATTACTGGAGACATAAACGGGTACTGCCACTGTCGTTTTGGTCTGCAACGACGGGCTTGTATCCAGTTGATTGTGTTATTAAGAGGGTTCTTACACATGCCTATGCGCATCATATTGAGCGATTAATGGTGCTCGGAAATGTAATGCTTTTGTGTGGTATACGGCCCGATGATGTGTATCAGTGGTTTATGGAATTGTTTATTGATGCGTACGATTGGGTCATGGTTCCCAATGTTTATGGAATGAGTCAATACGCAGATGGCGGCTTGATGACAACAAAGCCATATATATCGGGTTCAGGTTATATACAAAAAATGAGTACATTCAAAAAAGGAGAATGGACCGAAATATGGAACGCGCTCTATTGGAATTTTGTTAGTGAGCATCGAAAGAAAATTGCTGATAATCCCCGTCTGCGTGTTATGACAACGTATCTTAATCGTATGTCTCGTGAAAAGCGTGAGACGTACAAAAAAGTTGCACAACGTTTTTTGCGTAAGTTAGATACATAACTATTTGTTGGTTGAGGCCTCACTATATAGAGCGTTTTGAGTTTTCGGGTCGACTAAATAGTGTAGGCGAATGACCATTGTGTGATAAAGGCAGCTGCGATGATGGCTAATGTAGCTACCGCGAGGCGAGGGGTACATGGATTAGGCCAATCGCGTAAGCTAGGAGGCTCGTATAGAGATCCAATGGTCGAATTGGCTTCTCTCGGAGATGTTTCCGGTAAGGTGAGGGCTGGGTTAGCAGATAAAGGATCTTCTACGGACAAAAGGTTGAGGGGCTCTATGGCTTGCAAGGGAGACAGCTCAGTAGGTGTTCTATTTTCCCGAAAGAGTAGTAGCTCCGCTTCTGAATCACTTATTGACCGTAATGCATGTTCGGACGTGCCCTCTTCATCACTTGCGTGTGGGGTGATCGTAGGAGGTTCCTGACATGGAAGAAAAACACTGCGCATTGCCTCCTCTGATATTTTATACCGGATACGACATAGCCATATTTTTTCGTGTGGGGATGCATATCGTATGAGCAAATCAAAAAGTGGAGCAGATATTTCTACAATGAGGTCTGGCTCTCCTAGGAGTGTTGTCTTGAGAAATGTGAGCATAGCATTAGGGTGAGGATTTTGTACTAATGCAGTAATAAAGGAAACTGGATCTCTCTCAATAGGTAGTAACGTTGTACTATCTTCTGGGGGGCTTAGAATAAAGGCGGCCATTGAAAGAATGCAGAGATCTTGATACTCGTGGGGTGGAGTGGGTATAGGTGAGGGATTGATTCTTTCATTAAGAAACCAATTTGTCAGTATTGCAGGTACCTTTCGCAAGATAGGAGCAAATCTAGATTCATCGTACACAGAAGATAGCTGGACGAGGAATGTTATAAATGCGCTTGGGGAGATGTTAACTATGTTGGAAAGGATACCAAATAAATCCGGCTCTTCACTTGTTACGGACAATCCTTCTTGAATCATGCTGAGCAATGGTGAATTCTCAAGTTTTGACTCTATGTTGTAAATACATGCTCCATGTCGTACAAACCATTCAAGAGCCGGGATGCGGTGACTGTTATCGGCATAATTGACTGGTCGTCGCCTCTCAAGGTCAAGGGCATGCATCTTGGCACCATTGCGTACTAATATATTTAGAGCTTCTACGTGACCAAAAGCAGCAGCAATATGAATTGGCTGCATTCCCGAATCTGTGGTTGCGCTTATGCTTGCACCATTATCTATAAGCCACTGTATAATTTCACCATCCCCCGTTTGTGCAGCAAAATGGATAGCCTCCCATCCATAAGCAAGTGCTTCAGTACCCATAACTCCATGCGGGCAACGAGTGCGCTGGTTGATAATTGCGCCATTGGCTATGAGCCATTTCAGTACTGGAAGGTTGCGTTGCGCGGCAGCAATATGAATAAGATACTTTTCCAATGAGAAGGGACTGTGGATGGCATCAGGTTGTGATTGAACAAGACGTTCTACCATTTCAACTGAAGATAAACCTTCGTCAAAATCGTCTCTCTCAAGATAACGTTCTTCAGGGGGTGTTACTTCCATACATGAAACGGATGAGGTACTTGCTAGTAGTATGCTAAGTGATAGATAAAGGAAAACAGTAATCATATTTTTGACCAGATGTTAAGGATTATGAGGATGCGTTAAAATGATTTCTATTTTTTTAGTAAAGTATATTGGTGGTACCATATTTTTATATGGTTTGTAAATATACCGTTAGTTTACTATGATTAAATAATTTGAAAAGAAATTTTTCAAATTGGCCATATAATCATGATATATATATCCTATTAATCGTATAATTCAATAGATTATTTACTAATAGAATTGATCTTTGTTATGCTATGTAGGACTACAATGAGAAGGAAAAGGTAATGAAATGCCGAAAACGATTAAGGGACTACGGTTTGGGGTTATTGTTGGTATTGGTATCAAATGCGGGTATTTTTGGAAAGTCAAAGCCAGTGAGCGAAATTCCACCTCAACGGAAGCCGAAAAAATATGAAATTGCAGTGTACAATAACAGTAATGATGCAGTTGAAGTGTTTATTTCTAGTGCATTTTATTGTAGAGGGCGCTCACTACTTTTTGGTGATTTAATGGGGGCAATTGAAGGTGTATTTAGAAGAGATGGGCCCAGGACGGTCCGTGAGAGAGTAAAGCCAGGGAGTGATTTATGCTCAGAGTACAAATTAGCTCCTCATGAAACTCTTTATGCTAATATACGTGATTTCAAAGTCGAAGGAACTTCGGCATGGCTGCAAAAGTTAGCTAAAGTGATGAGTTTGAAGTATTATTTAGTCGTCTGGAATCCAAAGACTCAGGTCGCTAGTAGTAGAATGGTAGCTCCTGGTACCCATTTCTATGTTTATCCTGATGATATGCAGCATCACAAGAAAATAAAAGGACGAGCGTGGGAAGTACCAGTGATAAAGGAATCTAACAGACCAGCATAGTAACATATATTATCTAAGGTGCCTACTTGCTAACGGGTACTTTTTAGGAATGCTATTTTTGCATACTAAGTACTAAGTATGTTGCTACAATGAGAAGGAGAAGGTAATGAAATGCCGAAAACGATTAAGGGACTACGGTTTGGGGTTATTGTTGGTATTGGTATCAAATGCGGGTATTTTTGGAAAGTCAAAGCCAATGAGCGAAATTCCACCTCAACGGAAGCCGAAAAAATATGAAATTGCAGTGTACAATAACAGTGATGATCCGGTTACAATATTTATTTCTAGTGAACTTTATTGTAGGGCGCATACCCCACTTATTGGTGATTTCTTGCGGGTGCTTGAAGAGGAATCTATAGAACGAAAACGACCCAGGACGCTTCGTGAGATAGCACAGCCAGGGGCGCATATATGTGCAGATTACATAGTAGCTCCTCATAAAGCTATTTATGCTAATATAAAAGATTTCAGTTCGATAAAAGGAATAACGTCCTTTGGGCTGAAACAGTTTGCTAAATTGCTAGCTCTGAGTTACAATTTAACTGTCTGGAATCCGAAGACTGGGGTTATTAGGAAAAGAAAGGTTCGTCCTGGTCCTGGGCATTTCTATGTTTATCCTGATGATATGAAGATTAAAAAGAAAATTCGAACGTCGAATGTACCATTGATCAAGAAATCCAACAGACCAGCAGCGTAACATATATTATCTAAGGTTCCTGTTAGCTAACAGGAACCTGTTTTTATTTCTCTCTATGCTTTGGTGATTGAATCATCAGCTATATTGTCTGCCACCAGGTATTAGTTAACGTCTTCATCTGAAACAGTGACTTTATAATCGCAGGCCTTATTTCCACAGATAAGGATGGTGTCCTTTTCAGGAGAGGTACGCTTGAGTAAGTACGGATTTTTACAGGTTGGACATTTTGTTTCTTCAATTTCTCCCGAAATACTGAATTTACAATCGGGATAACCGCTACAGCCCCAAAACGTTTTTCCTTTCCATGACTTTTTATGTACTTTCTTTTTACATTCAGGGCATTTAAACTTAGCAGCTATTTGGTGAATATATTTACAGGCAGGATATCCTGAGCAGGCAATAAATGGTCCATAACGGCCAACAACCTGCCTAAGTTGTTTTTTACATTTTGGACATTTTTCTTTTAGCAGTTTTGGCCCTTCAGTTTTTTTCAAGGTGATGGTTCCATCTTCTTCGCGGGTAAAATTGCTTGTAAATGTGCAGTCAGGAAAAGTGTTACACCCAAGAAAAGAACCAGCTTTACCAAATCGAATAGCGAGCTTGCCTTTCTTGCATTCTTTGCACTTAATATCAGTCAGCTGTGCCGCTTTACCTTCTTTGCCAGCAAATGCTTCAACATCTTTTTCAAAATCTTTATAAAACGCTTTTAATATCGCATCTCGCGATGCATCACCCTTTGCAATAGCATCCAGATCTTCTTCCATCGTTGCAGTAAATTTGACATCCATGACTTTGGGTAAATGTTCAGTAAGGAGTTTTGTAACGTGCATGCCAAGTTCAGTTGGGATAAATTTCTTTTTCTTATCAAGCTCCGTATACGCGCGTGCTTGAATCGTTCGCATAATAGCCGCATAGGTACTCGGTCTTCCAATGCCCTCTTTTTCAAGTTCCTTAACGAGTGAGGCTTGTGTATATCGTGGAGGCGGTTCGGTAAAATGCTGTTTTGGCGCAAGCTTAGCAAGGTCAACGGCCATCTTAACTTTAAGATCAGCTGGGAGTACTACCTTTTTATCTTTTGCTTTGTCTTTCTCTTCATCAGCATCAGTATTATATACTTTCAAAAAGCCATCAAATAGTAAAGTGGAACCGGTTACCTTAAACAAATAAGGCCCACCTTCCACGGATACCTGCCGTTGCGCATATTGTGCCGGTTTCATTTGGGATGCTACAAAACGTTGCCAGATAAGGGTATATAACCGCGCGAGATCTTTATCAAGGTACCGAACAATTTCACTTGGATCGCGTTTGACATCAATGGGACGTACTGCCTCGTGAGCATCTTGTGCTTTGGCTTTACCTTTTGCATAAACATTCGCCTTAGATGGCAAGTAGTCGGTACCATATTCTTTTTTAATGTAGGTACGTGCTTGCTTAAGTGCTGTGTCCGAAAGCCGCATGGAATCGGTACGCATATACGTAATAAGTGCAACCGGTGTTCCGGCATCATTAAGGGGTACACCCTCGTATAATTTCTGTGCAAGTGACATGGTTTTATCGACAGAAAAACCAAGTTGGTTATATGCAGATTGCTGTAGGGTACTTGTCATAAACGGAGCGGCAGGATTTTTAAGGCGCTTTGAATCTTTGATGGCACTTACCGTGTACGCTTGTTTTTTCATATCTTTTACAAGCGTGTCAGATTCCTTTTTATTTTTTATCTCTATTTTCTTCTTATTTTTTTGAACAAACGGTGCATTAAACTTTCCTTTTGGCGTTGCAAAAGTACCAGTGATGCTCCAGTATTCCTTTGGCTTAAAGGTACGTATTGCTTCTTCGCGCTCACAAATAAGGCGTAGAGCAACCGATTGCACGCGGCCAGCTGAAAGGCCCTTGCTGACCTTGCGCCACAGGATAGGAGAAACTTCATAGCCTACCCAGCGATCCAGCACCCGGCGTGCTTGTTGGGCAGCAACTTTATCAAGATCAATAGTTGTTGGGTGCGACAAAGCCTCTTCAACAGCAGGCTTGGTGATTTCATTAAACGCGATACGGTAGATTTCAGGTTTTTTCTTAGCCTTTTTAAGACGTGATTTAAGCTCCTGTGCGACATGCCATGCAATAATTTCGCCCTCCCTGTCCGGGTCAGGTGCTAAAAATATCGTGTCAACTTTAGCCCCGGCTTTTACAATGTCATTAATGATTTTCTCTTTTTTATCAAGAACGACATAATCAATGGTGATGCCCTTGTTCATGTGAACACCAATTTCTCGGGTAGGCAAGTCCTTCACATGTCCAACGGTGGACATGAGCTGATAATCTTTGCCAAGAAACTTTGATATCGTCTTAATCTTTGCAGGAGACTCGACGATAATGAGCTTTTTCATGTGATAATGCTTTCTTTATAAGGCCTATTTATTGTACTTGGTTGCTTTTAAGAGTAAAGGAGATTATTTAAAAAAGTCAAATAGATGAAAAAATAAACTTCAACATTTAGGGAGATACTATAGGTAATTAGATGCGCTTTTGTACGCTTTTTTTATGTTTGTAAGAGGCGAGATATAAGGGTAAAAAAACAATACCAGGATATTGTACCGTTTGTATATCAAATTATACCGCACGCGTTAAAATATGAGAAATACCTATATTATTTGAAAATCACATGGTTTAGTGTCTTCTATTAATAGTATTAGCATTTGTTATTGTCTTTAGATATAGGGTATACTTGTCGATGCGTTGTTTTTTAAGAAAGGATTTTCGGTATGTCTAGCTTTGCGTATTCATTTTTTACTTCTTGGGCAGAGTCATTGAGGATTCTTAAGCCCGCTCACTTTAACAATTTTGTTCTTTTGGTACTGAATACCCTGAAAAAAATATATAGCTCCGTGTTATACGCAGCGTGGTGGGTTTGCCTTTTATATGTATTAGTGGCTTGGTGGTACCCTGAAACTCGTTTTATGTTGATAGGTAAATATCTGTTAATGTTTACCTTTATTGCCGCTTCGCGTTCTTCAGTAGGTATTAAGTCAGCTTCGTATTTTGTAGAAAAGATCATGAGCTACTTTCCTCTTTATACTCTTTTTGCTTTGTTTATGAAGCTGGTTGCCGATTTTTGTTTGGCGCAGCTGGCTCTCACCGCATACCCATTTATTATCAAAGCCCCCATTGATTTGTATCTTCTTGTATGTGGTTACTTTCTCATTGACGCACCATTTACGTATGATGCACTTGTGCGTGTGCCCTTTAATGGCTTTAAGATGGTTGCATATAATCTGCCTCTTTTTGTGCTGATAGCTGGCGTCTTGGGTGGTACACGTTATGGGATATATCGTTTTGGAGCGTGGCTTATGTGTTACACGGCATCAAGCGCGCTATTGACGAGCATCGTTGACCTTGGTTTGTTTATGGCGTTTACGTCTATTGCAACGGCAATTATTTCAACCATTTATATAAAAAGATTATATGAACAAAGCTCGCTTTACCTTTATTAAAAAGGTTATTACGGTTATACGAACCTTGCTTTCTTACCTTTTGGTGGGTGTGGTGATGATACTTTTTGTTATGCCCATGCTTCTGTTGTTGTGTCTCCCGGCAAACTATCGTCCTTACAAAGCCATTTTTTGGTTATTGAATATGACCTATCAAGGTATCCTATTTTCATCAATGATACCTATTACTGTTATAAAAAAAGGTAACATTCCTGATGAGCCATCGATTATTGTTGCCAACCATCAGTCGGCCTTAGATATACCTCTTGTAGGAGCATTACTTAACGGCAAACCTCACATGTGGTATGCATTAGCGTTTTATGCACGCAAGCCAGTCCTCGGCTTTTTAATTCGTCGACTGGGGGTTTCCGTCGAGCGAGATCGACCAGAAGGAGGAGCACGTTCTCTCGTGTCTGGTATTCGGCGTATGCAAAAATCCACAAGTCATGCCATTATTTTTCCAGAAGGAACGCGACGTACCGACGGGTCCATTCATCAATTTTTTAAAGGGTTTGCCCTTCTGGCAAAAAAAACAGGACGACCAGTGGTTCCGGTTTACTTGAATAATCCTGGCGTCAATTTCCCTATGGGAAGCTTTTTGGTGCATAGGCGTCCAATACATATTGTTGTTGGTCCCCCGTTTTATTTCCGGGAAAATGACACCCCTGAACAATTTACCGAGCGCGTACGGAATTGGTTTATCCAAGAAGCTTCTCTTATGTCAGTATCATGATTAGATGGATCTATCAAGGATTCTATGTTATACTGAAAGTATTAAAAAAGGGGCATCTTTACCGCGTATCTCCATTGATCAAAATAGTAGAGTTAAGATGATATTTTTAAAATGATTGTTGCAGATTAGCGGATTAATTCATTATAGTTCTTACATTAAAGATAAAAAGGAATCTATGGCAACCTATTACTCATCCAGGCGTTCCCGTAAAAAGAAAAAGCCAGACAGTTTATTGAGCTCTTTCTATCAAGTACTTATCATCGTTGCTATTGCTTTTTGTATTCGTACATTTATTTATGGTCTTTATCAAGTACCAACTGGTTCTATGGAGACTACTATGCTCGTTGGTGAGCGATTTTTGGCTGATAAACTTACCATATGGTTCAAGCCGCCACAACGTGGCGATATCATTACTCTAAATGATCCTACTTATCCATACTCTTCTAACCCAGTGGTCAATATGTATCAGCGATATATTTGGGGGCCATCTAATTGGACCAAGCGGGTTATTGGTATTCCCGGAGATCATGTTAAAGGAGTAATAGAAAATGGGCATCCGGTGGTCTATGTTAACGGCAAAAGATTAGATGAACCGTATTTGAATAAGTACCCACTGATTTCGGTATGGCGGAACTGTCCACCTCCTAAATATCCTACTGGTGGCCAGTTGCGGCGAGACATGCTTGACAATCGCTCAGTTGATCTTGCGATGCCGCCATCAAAACAACCCTTTTATTCACTTGATCCAGTGTGTATAGTTAAGCAAAACGGGAATCCGTTTTTGGCGTATCCGGGTGTGGCGGAGCCTCATGATGAATTTGACGTTCAACTCGGGGAAAATGAATATTGGGTAATGGGAGATAATCGACGTGGTAGCTGGGATTCACGCGGCTGGGGAAAACTTGACGGAAAACTTATACATGGCAAGATCATATTTCGTATCTGGTCGCATGATAGTAGACATGATTGGTGGATTGTTGATTTGATCAAACATCCGATGGCATTTTGGTCGCGTATGCGCTGGAGTAGGTCTATGCAACGGGTGAAATAGTAAAAATATCGCGAAAAAAGCTTGCAGATGTGTTTTTTTATGATAGATTAAAGACCAGAAGTTCAATTGATACAAAGGAACAGCCAAATGAAGCAGGGAGTTGCCGGTTTACGGCTTATAAGCATTTTTCTTTGTTGCTTGCTTGTCGGATGTGTGCCGATAGGCAAAAAAGAAGTTGCTCAAGCAGACCGCTTGATGGTTATTAATGTGCTTGGCCCAAATGAGTACGATGATGCTCATATTACTGATTCAGTGAATGTACCATTTAATGATCTGGAAAAAAGAGCCCGAAAATGGGATAAAAATATTCGGTTGGTGGTATATTGTGCTAATTATGCTTGCTTATCAAGTGCAGAAGGTGCTAAAAAATTAAAGACACTTGGTTTTGATGCCCAGGCATATGAAGGTGGCACCGCTGAGTGGAAAGCCAAGGGCTACCCGGTTACTGGGCCACAGAAGGCAGGATACCTTTCTATGGTAGGTGAGCCCGGTACGCATGAGGGAGTTGAAATTATTGAGATTGGGCGCTTGAAAGATGAAATGGATAGCGCAAAGGAGAAAGGATTACTGATTACAGATGTTAAAAATGCTTTGGCGGCATAGCCAAGTGGTAAGGCAAGGGTCTGCAAAACCCTGATCCCCGGTTCGAGTCCGGGTGCCGCCTCCATGTATCATTGATAGAAATATCTAAAGGTACGTTAGCCGAGGTGGCGGAAGTGGTAGACGCAAAGGACTTAAAATCCTTCGGGTAACTCCGTGTCGGTTCGAGTCCGACCCTCGGCACCACATTGGCAAAAGAAAGAAAAAACGGTGAACCCCATTAAAAAGAAGGGAACTCATGAACAAAGCCAAATTGATCGAACAAATGGCCAAATTGTCCAAAATGCCTAAAGCTTCTTGTAAAAAGGCGCTCGAGGCGTTCATTAGAACAATAGGGTCGTCATTGAAAGGTGGCAAATCAGTCGTATTGACCGGATTTGGAACATTTGACGTGGTAAAAAGAAAAAGCCGTACCGGTATTAACCCAGCAACTGGTGCTCGGATGCAGATTCCAGCAAAGCGCGTTGCTAAGTTTAAACCAGGTAAAGCGTTAAGAGATTTAGTTGCTTAAACTAAAAACGCTATAATTATGTAAAAAGAGACGCAGCAAACGCTTGCGTCTCTTTTTATTATATAAATAAGGATATGAACATGGAAACAAAACCATCAGTACCAACATCATGGTTTGAGACGGTGCAGATGCGATTTGGCTCAACGCCACCTGTGCTGAGTGAAATAATTATCTTTGTCCCTCTTGGCATTCTTACCGGCTTTTTAAGTAGAATTTTAGGACGCTATTTGATTGTGGGTATTGTTTGTGCACTTATCGTATTATGGTTTGGTGATCGCTACAATCTTTTGACGTTACATATGGAAGAAATTAAGATCTTTTTTGGCGTTGAAAGTGTGCAATCAATTCCAGAGTTGTGGGAGAGCCTTGTAACCTGGGCGGAAAACCATCTAGCAGGTTGCCTTGCTCTCATAGTTGGATTTATGATGGGATGGCAATTAGGTAAATAGTAGATATCGTATGTCAGCAGTGTCGTTTGTTGCATCTTTGCTAGAGCACGCGTTTAGTGATCGCGCCTCTGATATTCATCTTGAGCCCACCGTAGAAGGGCTACGAGTACGGTTGCGTGTCGATGGCTTGCTTGATACGTATTCGGGTGTTTCATCGGAAATGACGCCTCAGGTGATTGCACGTATTAAAGTACTTGCACGTATGGATGTTTCTCAAAAGCGATTGCCTCAAGATGGCACATTCAGTATTTCAACATCTACGGGCCGGCGAGATTTGCGTATTTCTACCTTTCCCAGCTTATATGGCGAAAAAGTAGTGATTCGTATTTTAGAGCGACAGGCCATAGCCATGGACTTTAGCAATTTGGGACTTTCTGAGTTTGTCCTTAAACATCTTAAAAAAATGCTTACCCGTTCATCGGGTTTTTTTTTGGTGACCGGCCCGACTGGTTCAGGAAAAACAACAAGCTTATATTCAATGCTTTCAACACTCAACAATGCTGAGCGCAATATTGTTACACTTGAAGATCCTATTGAGTACCATCTACCAGGTGTTATGCAATCACAGATGCATGAAGAGATCGGCTTTACCTTTGCTCGTGGTATGCGTGCTATTTTGCGCCAAGACCCGGATGTGATAATGGTAGGTGAGATTAGAGATCGCGAGACAGCTGAGGTGGCTATCCAAGCGGCATTAACGGGTCACTTAGTACTGAGCACAACGCATACACATGATTCAGTTGGAGCAGTTATGCGATTGTTGGATATGGGTATCCCGGCCTTTATGATTAATGCGACATTGTCAGGTGTGCTTTCCCAGCGTTTGGTTCGTGTTCTTTGTAAGTACTGTCGCAGGTTAGAAAAGATGACGGACACAGAACAAGCATATGTTTCGGCAATGAGTTTATCGGTGAGTGATCATTATGTTTCTGTCGGCTGTACCTCATGCAATGGGCGTGGATATAGCGGGAGAATAGGAATTTTTGAGTTACTTGTGCTTACACCTACGTTACGTGAATCTTTAACGGTAACCCCTTCCTATCAAACGTTACAGAGAAATGCGATTGATAGTGGTTTTCAGCGCATGCATGTTGATGCTGCCTACAAAATACAAAATGGTATCACCAGTATTGCAGAGTGTATGAGAGTACTGTATTAGCAAGTAGGGATGTACTGTAAAGGCTAACGATATGTTTGCTTTTTCATCCTAAATAAGACTTCTCCTCCATTTTTTTATGTGACTGAATTGTGTTTTGTTTATTCCGACATAAGATTTCCGCTTGTGGCATATGCTGCTATTGTATTCAGCACTTCCCTTGGGACTATCGACAAATACGTTAAAGAAGGAGTACTTCTCGTAATGTTGTTTATGTTTATCTCGGGTAGGGATGTTAGGTGATGGTGCATTCTCAATGAGTTATCTATGTGTATATATGCTGCGATTTCTTCATCAGATAAGGTGTGATATCGGTGATGACGATCAAGAAGTATTCCTATTTCGTTCTGTGAATCATGGATTGGGGCTCCGAGGTGTAAAAGATAGCTGATCATTCCGAGTTTCCTTTTGCGTGTTGAAGTGATGAGTGCTCTGTTAAGCATTTGTTTAGTGAGGTACGGGATTAAGAGGTTCATTATGTGCGTGTGCTCTGCAATCATTGCGCCAACAAAGGCAATTTCGAAGTCATGTTCATTTAAAGTACCTTTGTGATTAATGAGAATATCTATCACTAATCGGTGGTTCCCTTGGCCAGCTGCCATAGTAAAGAACTCTGCTATAGTTGGTTCAAATTTCTTTCTGCCTGGTAAGTACACTGATGATGAAGCAGGACTGCTAAGTGTATCTTTACTTAAGGCTGACTGTAAAGCTGTGTAATGACCATATTCATTAGGGATTGGTGCACCGTGTACAATAAACCATTTAAATGATTCTATATGATTTACAGAGCTTCTAACCGTTGATGCTATACGTTCACTTTGCACATTAATATCAACGCCATGGGCCGCTAAGACATCAAGCGCATTGGCGTGGCCACGGTGGCCTGCCCAGAAAAGAGGATCACTTTCACTTCTTTCGCTGTTCTGGGCACGAAAATCTGCACCATGCTCGATTAATGTTTCGAGGGCATCTGCATATCCATGTGCAGCGGCTTCGTGGATAGCTTGCATGCCGTCACTACGTGCGGCATGAATATTCGCGCTATGTTCAATCAAACATTTGATGACGTCTGGGCTTCCTCCCCTGGCAGCCCAAATAATAGGATACCATCCTGCATAATCGTCATTTACATCAGCCTTTTGCTCCAGTAAATACCTAAGTGTCTCAACCTGGCCTCCTTCAGCAGCGTGATCGATTGGTTTTTTACCAAAATGACCAGTTGCTTCAAGATCAGCGCGGTGTTTTAGGAGCCATTTAAGCGTGCCTAGCTGCCCTGTTCTTGCAGCTAAGTGGACAGGCTGATTGCGGTCTCGATCGCAGTCAACCAATAATGTTTCTTTGCAGGCAATGAGGTATTTTATAATGGAGATATATCCGCCTTCCGCTGCATAATGGATGGCACTTTTTCCACGATATGCCGCGTGAATGTTTGCTTCATGTTTAATGAGTGATTTGACAATCTCAAGATGCCCCTGTTGAGAAGCTATAATGATCGGATCGCGTTTAAACAAAACGACCGTTTCACCATCACAGCCGTTTGCAAATAGCCATTCAAGTGCATCGAGATGCCCTGTCTTTGCAGCAACACTAATTGGCGGTTCTCCGTCGTGGGCGTATACTAAGCAAACAGAAGGGTTGTGCTCTTTTAGTCGTTCGAGAATAGGCACATGTCCTTTTGCGGTTGCATAGTGAATGGGTTGTTTTGCCCATTCATCTCTCGCAAGTACGTCAGCGCCACAATCGATTAAATAGTTCAGAATTGATAGATTACCATTTTCCGCTGCTACGTGTATAAGGCGTACCCCGTGTTCGTCTGATAGTTGAACATCACCTCCGCCTTCAATATACTCACGGATGGGCCCATCGTTACCCTCATTGATTGCATCAAACAACATCTTAAGTGAAGTGGAACGAGTTCGCTTTGGTGGAGGTTCCATGCTACATATGATGCAGGTGTTTAATGCTGAGAATATTATGATACCTGCGGCGAAGGATTTCATGCTATGTTCCTCTCAGGTTGTGGATAGTTAATAAAAAACTCCATAAAATGTCTATAGCGATGTAACTTTATGCGTAGCGTTTGCGCTTATCACTTACACGCTAATTCATCATTAGTCTAATGGTACATGTGTTTGTATTCAATGGGCTTGCGTGGTTTGTTTATAGGCATAAAATAGGTGATTGGTTGTTTGGTTTTTTGAGTATACGAATGACACGTTTGAACATTAAGTAGTGATGACATTTGTAACGTATTTACTTTAAGGTAGATTTATACGTTGAAGGTTTTGAATATAAATCTTGATTATTCAGACTGAAACATTAACATGCTAATGTATTCTGGTATACTTATAGAGAAACCATTACTAAAGTAAAAATGAATATGAACATACGCGCGGATTTTCCTTTTTTTACCATGTATCCTGGCATTGCGTATCTTGATAATGCAGCAAGCACCCAAAAGCCGTTGGCGGTTATTGATGCTATCCAAGATGCACATGTACGACTGGCGGTAACGCCCTATCGAAGTATTTATACCCTTGCTGAGCGAGCGACGGAAGAATATGAACGTGCTCGGGCTGCAACAGCGTCATTTATAGGAGCTGAGCATGCTGATGAGATAGCATTTGTAAAAAGTACTACTGAAGGTATTAATGCCGTGGCACATGCTTGGGGGCGTGCTAACATTGTTCCTGGTGATGAAATCATTGTGGGTGAGCTAGAGCATCATGCGAACCTTCTTCCATGGCAATATCTTGCTGAGGAACGTGGGGCGATACTTAAATGGATTAGAGTTAATTTTGACGGTACCATTGATCCACATGTGCTTGATGAGCTGTTTACACAACGGACCAAGCTCATTGCAATTACAGGATATTCCAATGTGCTGGGCTCATTGGATGATATTGCTGGGAAGGGCTTTTTAAAATCTGTTATTGCGCATGCTCGACGTGTGGGTGCTCGCGTACTTATTGACGCAGCACAACTTGTACCGTATCAAACAGTTGATGTACAAAAGCTTGGTTGTGATTTTTTAGCGTTTTCATCTAATAAGATGCTCGGGCCAGCTGGCGTGGGGGTTTTGTATATAAAGCGGGATCGTCATGATGAATTGATTCCATTTATGCACGGTGGCGGGATGGTTGAATCTGTTGGCTATAAAGATAATATTTATCGTCCGTTTCCGTACATGCTAGAAGCCGGTACTCAATCGGTGCCGTTGGTTATGGGTTGGCTGGCTGCCCTTGATTATATTAATAGTAACATTGATATGAAGGTACTGGGGAGTCATTGTTCGCGACTGACGGGGTATGCAAAGACTGAGCTTCCCGATATTCCTCGCGTTCAACTACTGGGACCACCGGAGGTCAGCCCGCATGATCATTTGTGTAGTTTTTATGTGGACGGGATACACCCACATGATGTTGCTGCATATCTTGATAATCAAGGTATTTGTGTTCGGGCTGGAAATCATTGTGCAGGACTTTTGCATGCCAAGCTTGGCATACCTGCCTCTGTGCGTATGAGTGTGTATGGATACAATACGGACACTGAAGTAGAGCGACTTATTGATTCGTTAAAGAAGCTTGTTGTATGAATGAATTCTCGGGTTTAATGGCCACATACTACGATGAACTGTTTGGGACTTCTGATACTGAGTATGCTTTTTACCGATCTTTTTTGATAACAGATGACCTTAGCCTATCCAAGAAAAAACCTCCTCGCGACAGTTATCTTGATACATTTTCAGGTAATAAATCACTCGTTGAATCGGCAGGATCTATACGGGCGCTTGAAATAGGATCGGGAACTGGTCAGCTTCTTATCAAGTATGTGCGCGAAGGTTTTGCCGTTGATGGGGTGGATAACTCGCAAGCTATGATTAACGAGTGTATTACAAAGGCAGAGAGTGACGGGTTGGATGTTACGGTTTATCAGCAATCTATGGATGCGTTAGATTTGCCACAACGGTATCATACGATTTATGTACCATCATGCGTTATACAACTAGCAAGTGATGAAGCAGAACTTAGAAGAATTATACATTCAATTAGTAGACATCTGGTACCGGGGGGTCGAGCGGTGATTTCTTTATTCATGCCTTTGCCAGATCATACGGAGGAGTCTTTTTACGATAAGGACTGTTCAAAGGGTAAGTCTGACCTGTTTCATGTTTCAGTAAATGGTGATAGGACTCTTGAAGTTTATTGTACCCGAAGGACTAGTCATGAAGATGCATCAAGCACCTATAGGTTTGATGTTTATCAGGCGGGAGTTTTAGCTACACAGAAATCGTATAACCTTCGCTGGCAGATGTATTCTTTAAAGCTGATTAGTAAAATGCTTATCGATGAATCACTAGTAGCGCATACTTGGTACAAGGACTATCAGCAAGAACCGCTAACGTTAGAGGCGTGCTCGTCATCCCTTGATAAGGGTAACCCAGTTTGTGTAGTAGTTGCGAAAAAGGTATGAATTTAGCGCGAATTCGACGTATGAAATACTTTGTTGAACGGGGAATCATGTTTACTGATACTTTCCTGTTGCATATCATCTTCGCGAAGGGGTATAGAGCGCTCCCGCTCTCTATACCGCAGGAAAAATAGTAAGCAAAGAATATACAAGCAACCACAATTGTACACATGAGCCAATGTATACAATGGGTCAAGGGCACAGCCCTTGTCGACGGCGGGGGAGTTATCCCCGTAGGGGCGAAACCCCGCAAAAAATCACATCGAATTCGCGTTAAAAGTGAATGATGTTATAAGACGCCCATTTTTTTGAGCTTTTTTCGGTCTTTTGTATAGTTGTGTGTGAATTCAAATGGGGTTATGCCCAATAATTGTGCTGCTTGTCTGTTTTCTGCCTGATCGTCAAAAAGGATGCATTCTTTCGGGTCAAGCTTGTATTTTTCAAGCAGAGTTTTGAATATTGAGCGGCGTGGTTTCAGGTCTTTAATATGACCTGAGATAATGATATTTTTTGGGTCAAATTGTCTAAAAAGAGGCGATAAATGTCTGGCCTTTTTTAAATATTCATATGACTCAGGGTCCATGTTTGAAAGGATGTAAAGGGTATGTTTTGGTTTGCCAGTTTTATCTTTGGCTGATATACATTCCCGCACAATACGTGAAGCACTTGGCATGATAGTCATCGAATGAGCAAAATGACGTGGATTGAACATCCATTCAATCATGCGCGTTGTAATACGTTTGTGACGTTTATCAAGAAAGCTTGGATATTCTTTGCATTTGGCCAGGCTGTCTGAGCAGATAAGTTTACAGGTACGCGTTCCTTTAAGCCACTCACACATGAGCCGTGGCATAGGTTTTCCAGAGGCATCGCATGGAACAAGACCAGTTTCCTTGCAAGCATTGGAAGCGGTTGTTTGATTCTTTTTTGTATTGTTTGTTTCATTGTGCCCCAAAACCTTTATGAGGGTATCATTAAGAAGTGAATGACATTTTGAACCATGCTTTAGCCAAAAAGCAGAGCAGTCAATGCTGCCGAGGTGTGCTGCAACAGATGTTTTTGATGGTTCAATAAGCGTATAGGTCAGGTCAAAAATAAGATGTTTTGTCTGTGTATGCGTACTGATTAATAGTATCAAGACGAGTAAAATGCGCGACGCAAACCAGTAAAGTGAACGAGATAAATGATTCATTTAGCTGCCTCTATCGGTTTTATTTAGGTAATTAATATTCTATCAGAAACTATTAAATTTGTAAAATACCTCTATTGTGGCGTTTCTCAGATAGCTAAGTGTTACAGAAAGGACAGAATATGATACGATATAGTGAATGTAATAACCAGTAGCTTTATGTTTAAATATAACGAACTCTTACATGAACATTTTCATAATCCGCGTTGTTATGGACCTCTTGCCGATCCCGATTTTCATGTTATTCGTAAGAATGCGTCTTGCGGAGATGTTGTAGAGGTTTTCGGGATGGTTAATACTAAGGAAAAGATTCTTGATAAGATCCATTTTCAAGCGACGGGTTGCATGATAGCAACTGCAGCGGCATCATTAGTGTGCCAAGCTCTTTATGGTCGTTCTATTGCAGAGGCAAAAATGATCGATCAACAAAAGGTAAAAAAACTTTTAGGAGACATTAATCTTGGGCCCACTCGCATGCGGTGTGCTATGCTTGCTGCGGATGCAATCAAGGAAGGAGTGAGCCGTTATGCTTGATCGGACCAAGTTGATTAAAAGGTTAAGTGAACAGAGTACTCAGTTAGAAAACCAAATACTTGGCGAGCAGGAACGTGCGACCTACCTGTGGGATATTGTGTGTAATGATGAGTCGTTGGCACAGCGCATACAGACAGAGGCTGTTTCTTTTTTAAAGCCTTCATGGGAAGGATCACTCAATTATACTTGTACGGTTAATCCACGGGTGCATTATAGAGTAGTTGGTGTTGACGGGTCGCAATTGTATCCTGACAGACATGAGGGGATGCATTGTTTTGTTATTAACATTGGCATTGTTGATATAACGTATGGTCCGCGTGAAAGTTTAGTTACATTAGAGACGACGCCACATACGAGTATTGGAATGCCCGATGCGCACCGTTATCAAACGCCCGAACTTGTTAATGCTTTACGGACAGGGTATGAGTTCGAAGCAGGATATGAGTGGCTTTTAAAACATTCACAGGAAGAGGGGTTGCCTGAGCTGTTTCTTTTCGATGGTTCATTAATTTTTTGGCATTTACAGACTTTTGAAGACGAAGCAAAGCGTACCTTTTTGCCTCGCTATATAGATTACTTGGGACAATTGTATGAAAAATCTTGTTTATATGCTGGGTATATCAGTCTTCCTAAAAGTCGTGAGATTATCAACATATTACGTGTTGCCAGTATGTTTGAAGGTGACGAAAGTATGTTTGAGCATTTGCTGGACGTTGATATTATGTCTGCACATCTAGCATTGGGTGCTCGGTCAGTCATTTTTAAAAATCATTCACCCGTTACCAAATCATATCCGGAGCACAGTAAACCTTATTTTTATTACTTAAACACGGGTAATGAAATTGCGCGCATTGAAATTCCCGCTTGGATTGCTTGTGATGAACGTAAATTGGCGCTCATTAGTCAAATGATTATGGATCAAGTTAATAAAGGCAACGGGTATCCTATAGCTCTTTCAGAGTCACATGAAGCTGCGGTCATAACGATGGGCGATAAAGAATTCTTCTATCACTGTATGCGTACACTCATGCCGCAAAAAGAGGCAAAGCGTTCGCAAAAACGGGCACGAAAACATCGAAGTTACCTTTGATCCCTTTATTTATTACCGGTTTTAAATTCTGATCACATATGATTAATTTTTTGTAATTTGACTTGGCTGTTCAAAGCTGTAGGCTTTAATTAAAGTACAAACCTTCATTATTTTTACTAGGAACGAACATTGAAGAAAGCAGCAGTTATTTCTGGGTTATTAGTAATTACCAGTTTGCTTATGTCCTCTCTTAAAACGAATGGTGTTGACGGGGTTTGTGGACCAACGGGGATAACGGGGCCAGTGAGTGTAACTGGACCAGTGGGTGCACTCGGCCTAACAGCACAAGAGCTCTTTGAGCTGGAACGTAAGTATAGAGAGATGCGTAAGTATGAAGAAGCGAAGCGCCAACGTTACGAAATAGAACAGAAAAAAGCAAGTAAATCCCAACAAATTGGGAATACCCCCCAGGCTTACCACAAGCTTGGGTATAGTATTCAAATAGTGATGTCACTCGTGGCACTTTATGTAGAGCCGACCCAGCAATTGGTTCCGATAGCGTTTAGACCTTCATTTTTAGGGTTATGTGGTTATGTAGGAGGGCGAGCAGTCTTTAAATTGGTTCGAGGTTTGCTAAGTAAGGATTAGATTACGCAGGAAGTCTTTTGGAAATTAAGTGACAAGTTAGTATTCCGTATTATTACCCGAGGAATTTTTTAAAAAATCCTGCAACGCCACCATTCTCACTTATATTGGTACCAATTTCTTCAGAGTAAGAACGTAAATCCTTTTCTGCTTTGGCAGAAAGCTTTTTGGGAATGTCACATGAGGTAATAATGATAAGATTTCCTCGTCCTTTGCCGCGAATTTTATGAAAGCCTTTCCCTGCAACTTTGATTTGTTTTCCCACAGGCGTTCCAGAGGGTATCTTAATAGTTTGCTTTGAACCGTCAATATTTTTAATCTCGATTTGTGCCCCAAATACAAGTTGCGGGTATGTACACTTAACGGTGCATACGATATCGTCATCTTCCCGATAGAACGTATCATGCGGCTTGACATTGATTTTAAGGTAGAGGTCTCCAGCATTACCGCCAAAAATTCCCGCGTCTCCTCTTCCTGTTAGTCGAAGATCTGCGCCATCATAGATTCCTTTAGGGATATTAACACTTAGCGTATCATATTTTTGGATACGAGATTGTCCATTGCACCCGGAGCATGGGGTTGGAATGGTAAATCCTTCTCCAGAGCAGGATGAACATACTTGTGGAAACGAAAAAAAGCCATGACGCATAATAACTTGGCCTGTGCCCTTACAGTCAGGACAGGTGGTGGTAGATGTTCCTGCTGGCATACCTTTACCTTTACAGTCAGGGCATGAGACAAAATGATAGTACGTAATTTCTTTTGTAGTACCTTTAAATGCGTCTTCAAGAGTAATGGTTATGTCTTTAGCAAGATCATGGCCACGCTTTGGTGTAGGCCCGGTTTTTTTACGTCGTCGAGCTCCCCCGGCAAATAGATCGCCAAATATGCCACCAACGTTTTCAAAAATGTCTTCCATGGTTGGACCAGCGCCAGCGGTAAAATCCCAACCTGCGCCGCCCGGTCCTGCTGCACCAAATTGATCATACTGAGTACGCTTTTTGGGATCAGAAAGTATTTCGTAAGCTTGCGTTATTTCTTTAAATTTTTCTTCTGCTTCCTTGTTGTCTGGATTACGATCAGGATGATACTTCATTGCAAGCTTGCGGTATGCAGTCTTTATTTCATCTTGTGATGCGGATGAGGAGACGCCAAGGGTAGCGTAAAAGTCTTGTTGTGCCATATATATATCTACTCGTAAACTGATTTGACTGACAAACCAGTGTAAGCTCAATTGTTGATATAGGTTATTACATAAAATCTGAGTCTGTTATGCTCAAGTATAGCACAAACATGAGCTAACCAAAAGGGGTATTACAGTTCACCTTTGTATTGACTTGTTGGGTATGCATGAGGCGGTGTGCGGAGTAAGGCAGTAAGTCTTGTGGCTTTGTGATCAAATGCTTCGGCATTAGCGTGTGACATATACACATCCCCATCGCGAGCAGGCGCATAGTTCGGTTCCAAGGAGTATGACGGAAACGATAGACGGAGGGTGTGATAAAGATCGTTGATGCTGGTAAGCTGTCCTGAGGCGATGTTAAACACGCAATCGTCTACCTCTTCGGGGGGCGCGACTGCAAGAAGTATATTGGCAAACACTACCTTTTCGACCGGTACAAAATCTCGCGATTGGTTGCCATCGCCATAAATTGTTATGGGTTTGTTTTGTTTCATTGCATGCCTAAATGCGGCAACTACAGCGGCATATGCGCCGTAAGGGTTTTGGCGGTTGCCGTAAACATTAAAATAACGAAGGCGCACCGTATTAAGATTGTAGATTCGGGAGTATAGTGAGCAGTAGTGCTCCCCAAGTAATTTGGAAAGACCATAGGGAGATGTTGGCTTGCCAGAGGTATGTTCACTGATTTGCTCTTGTTGATTGCCGTATATTGCTGATGATGATGCAAACAGAAAGGTTGATACCCCAGCCTTTCGTGCTGCTTCAAGAAGATAAAGCGTTCCAGAAACATTTGTCTCGTGACAATGAAGTGGGTTATGTACCGAAGCGGAAACCGATATATCAGCAGCAAGATGAAAAATAATTTCCTGACCTTGTGCTGCTTCTTGGCATTTTTTAGGGTCAGTAATCGTTGCGTTGATAATAGTGATATTTTCTATCACTTCTTGTAGATTTTCAATCGATCCAGTAGAGAAGTTATCAAGAACAGTAACATTGGCGCCCACTTTGACGAGCTGTTCAACAAGGTGAGAACCAATAAAGCCAGCACCTCCAGTGACGAGAACATTTTTGTTGGTATACAACGGAGCAAGAAAGGTAGTGTTATACCTTGAGGTTGCAAAATTAAACGCTGCGTTCATTGTGTTCTCCATGCTGCAAAGGAGAAAAAATATAGGCGGTATGAATAGTGCTAGCTTCAGTTTGCAAAAACGTTTTGGTACCGGCCTTTCCATTAGCGTATTTCTTTTGTTTTTGCTTACGTATTTTCATGCGCCAATATCTACCGGTGAATACTGTAGCACTACTCGTAACGCTTTTGTAATAGATGATGAACATTCCCATCTTTTTGCCCTTAACAGCATTAGTTATACGCAAGTATGTGGAACTTTTTTTGATAGGGTAATGGGATGGCAACGCGAAAAATTTTTTATGGCAACGATAGACTTTTTGAGCGTTTGTTTAAATATACGATGACCGGAACTTATCAGTTCGTCTGGTAAAATGGAAGTGATGATGCGGATTAAATCATTAGAGTATGGTGCCTTCTATTCTGGTTTAGGCTTTTCAATCCAAGCGTGTTGTTGTTGCTGTCTAATTCCCCAGCTGGGTCCAAGCTCATGAAAGCCCCCGGTAGTTGAAGAGAGGAATCTGATTATCTCATCAAAAAAACCGGTGGTTGGTACAAACGCTACGCGCTCATCAATGAGCCACGCAAGTAACACTTCCTTTTGCATAAATGGGGATAATGAGCGGAAGGGTTCTAATGCGAGTACCCGTTTTTCCCGGTATACTTCACTCAGGGACGCAAGAAGCTTCTGTGCTTCTTTTTCGACGAAAGCATCTGCATGTTGGAGATTGTTAATAGCGCGAATGCAGTTTTTTTCAAAACGCTTATCGGTTTGTTTGAGTACAGGTATAACGTTCATGCGTATACGATTGCGTAAATGCGTATCTGCTACATTGGTATAATCAGTGAGATATTGGATTTGATGGTTATCTAAGTATGCGATGATTTCTTGCTTAGTGATACCAAGAAGTGGGTGTATATATGCTCCCTGTTGAGGACGGATGCTCGCAAGACCATGAAGGCCAGCCCCACGCAGAAGGCGTATAAAAAAAGTTTCAATTTGGTCATCTTGGTGGTGGCCAAGGGCAATTTTTTGTGCGTTGTGGCTTGCAGCAACCTGCTCAAAAAAGGCCCGTCTCAGTTCGCGGCCATATTCCTCCAAAGAGCCACGTTTTGCTGGACCTATGATTTTGTTCGCGTGTTTGTTGATAAATGGAAAGCCAAGTGCTTCAGCGATGCGTTTTGTAAAGAGCATATCCTTGTGTGAATCTTGTCGCCATCCATGGTCGAGGTGAGCAGCTATCACCGTACAATTCATTTTTTTTTGTAGCCACGCAAGAAAATGGGCGAGGAGGATAGAGTCCGGTCCACCCGAAAGACCAATAAGGATAGTGTCGCCTTCTTTGATCAATTTATGCAACGTACAGTAATCAAGAATACGTTGAAATAAAACATTAGTTTGTGAAGTGTTCGCGCTTGACGTATGAGGGGTTTTCAACGAGACCTCCCTGTGTAGTACACTGTTATTGAGCATATACTATGCGGGGTCGCGTCAAATAAGCCTTTTGAGTCACCTTTGGTCGTAATGCTTGTAATCATGGAAAGTAGGCCTTATAGAAAGTTAATAAATGCTATTATACGTCCAGGTTTTTTACAAACTGACCGTTAGTTTCGATGAATGCTTTACGGCCAGCGACATCGTCACCCATTAACGTATCAAACCATTCGTTTGCTTTCAAGGCATCGCCAACAGAAACTTGCAAAAGAGTACGGCGCTCTGGATCCATAGTGGTTTCCCAAAGTTGATCAGGATTCATTTCACCGAGACCTTTGTAGCGTTGAATAGACATGTATGGCTTACTAATGGTGCCAATCGCATGCATGAAACCTGCCACTGAACTACCGGTGATAGAACGGTCTTTTCCTTTGACCTTAAGGATCCACTGCGATGTAAGTGGTTTAAGGTCACCAATAAGATCCAGAAGCTTTGCAATGTCTGGGTCTTTAAAAAAGTTCAGTTCAAGGTACCAGTCGTAAGAAGGTTGCTTAAATCCAACGTGGAGTGCATTTGGATCATAGCCTCGCCGTGCCAATTCTGGTGTGAGCTCTTCGATAAGATAAACTTCCTGTGGAGCAGCATACGCTTTGAGTGCTGCCATAATTTCGTCAGTTTCAAACGCTTGTGCCCCTGGATGCTTGATGATAAAGGCAAATAACTTGAGACAATGATCAGGGGTGATCTTGAACTTTTGGGATAACTTGTCGATCAAGCGCATATACTCGCGCGCATGGCCAAGCAGGGTAGTAAGTACAGATTCGCTTAAGGTTTTGCCATTGACAATAAGCTCTGTATGATCTTTTGCCCAATCGATGAGAAATTCTTTTAGGTGAGCGTCATCTTTAATATATTGTTCCTTCTTACCAATTTTAACCTTGTACAGTGGTGGCTGGGCGATATAGAGATACCCTTTTTCAATTAGGGGCATCATATAACGGTAAAAGAACGTAAGCAATAAGATGCGAATATGAGAGCCATCAACATCCGCATCGGTCATTAGAATAATTTTATGGTAACGTGCTTTGTTTGCGTCGAAGTCTTCCATTTTGGTAATGCCGGTACCTATGGCGGCAATGAGCGCTTTAATTTCTTCATTTGATAAAATGCGATCAAGCCGTGCTTTTTCAACGTTCAAAATTTTGCCACGCAATGGGAGTATGGCTTGTGTAAACCGGTCGCGTGCTTGTTTTGCCGAACCACCTGCAGAGTCCCCCTCAACAATATACAATTCACAGTCGGCTGGTACCTCTGAAGAGCAATCGGCAAGCTTGCCAGGTAGTACCGTTGTTTCAAGTGCACTTTTTCGGCGTGTAAGCTCGCGTGCTTTTTTTGCCGCTTCACGTGCTTGGAGTGCTAAGAGTGCCTTTTGTAAGATTTTTTTTGCAACATGGGGATGTTCTTCAAAGTATGTCGAGAGAAATGCAAACATCCACTTTTCAACTAGTCCCTTAACTTCACTGTTTCCAAGTTTAGCCTTCGTTTGTCCTTCAAATTGCGGATCAGTAATTTTAAGATTAATAACGGCGACTAAGCCTTCACGAACATCCTCACTTGAGAGATTTTGTCCGTCTTTAAGCATGTTGATTTCATGGCCACGTTTGTTAATAGCTTTAGTTAGAGCAGCTTTAAAACCAGCGACGTGTGTACCACCATCCGCAGTGTTAATGTTATTTACAAAAGAGTAAATTTGTTCACCATAACCATCGTTGTACTGAAGGGCACATTCTAGAAGACTTGTTTTATCGCTTCGCTCGCAATATATAATTTCTGAAAACAGTGGTGTCTTCTTTTTGTTGATGTATTCAATGAACGAAACAATACCACCTTCAAAAAAGAATGTATGTGATTCGTGGGTACGTTCATCACTTACAACGATATTGAGTCCCTTGTTAAGAAATGCAAGTTCGCGAAGACGTGCTGAAAGAGTATCAAATTTAAAATCGACTGATTCTTTAAAGATTTTAGGATCCGGCTTGAAGCGAACAATAGTACCTTGTTTATCAGTGGTACCGACTTCATGAAGACGATCCATCGGTTTGCCGTATTCGTAACGCTGCTGATAAATTTTGCCGTTTTGATAAATAGTTACCTCGAGCCACTCAGAAAGTGCATTGACAACTGAGGCACCAACACCATGAAGTCCGCCTGAAAATAAGTAGGTATCTTTATCAAATTTACCGCCAGCATGTAGCTTGGTAAATACCACCTCTGCTGCAGAGATCCCTTCTGCCGGGTGAATGCCAGTTGGAATACCTCGCCCATCATCCTCTATTGTGCAAGAACCGTCGTCGTGCAAGGTGACATGGATATTTTTGCAATGGCCAGCCAGGGCTTCGTCTACTGCATTATCGACAAGCTCATATACAAGGTGATGCAAGCCCTGAGGACCCGTGGTACCAATATACATGGCCGGACGTTTTCGTACCGCTTCCAGGCCTTCTAAAATACGAATGGATGTGGCACTGTAGTCTTTCTTGCCGCTTGCCTTACTCGTTTTTTTTGGTGTTTTAGTTTCCTCGGTCATAATGCCTCATATGCTATGGGCCTTGAAGCGCTTAGCAGCGTATGCAGGATCCCATTGGTGTATTGTAGGTATCTATAGGTGCTTAAAGTCACCTATAAATAGTATACCCGATAAACACCATTTGGCCAAGTTAAACATTGGGATAAAAACAGGTTAATTGATGAATTGTTTTAAGGCGAATTCGAGGTAATTTTTGCGGGGTTTCCCCCCTACGAGGATAACTCTCCCGCCGAGTATATTTATTGCTTACTATTTTTCCTGCGGTATAGAGAGTGGGAGCGCTCTATACCGCTTCGCGAAGATAACTCCCAGCATCAATATATATGTAAATAGGCTCCTTTACTTTGTAGCGATAAACGTAAAAATGTAAGATGAAAGACGCTCTTATTTCTCTCTGTGATTCTCATTTATACAAGTAGGTTATAGCTCTACGCTTTATCATGTAAATGATGCGTGGTTGCAACCTGTACAATGTGCTGCCAGATCTCTCGGGGTATTTTACTAATGTGTAAAGGGGCGATGCGAGGAGCACCCTCTTCGGTTCTTATTACTTGGCTACGGTTAATCGATGGTTGAATATAGATATTCCATCTATGACGTTCAGCAAGTGCTCGTAGAATACGTCGATAAGCGACGTTTCTTTCACGTGCTAGACTTTCATCTGGGGTATCTGATGCAAGCCTCCGTTCCACCATGTTTTTAATCGTTGTAAAAACAGCTTCGTTATAGTGAATGTTTTGTGCTAACAAATAGTCGAGTACTTCTAACCGGCCATGAGCAGCTGCTTGTGTCAGTGCATGAGATAGTGTTTCAGTCAGGTTGCTCCCATGATTAATAAGTGTTGCAATTATACGAGCGTGGCCAGCAGTAGCTGCACCAACCAGAGCTCGCATAACGTCATCGTGTTCAAGTCTATCCATATGCTCGTTGAGGATAGCCTGAATAATTGAAGTTTGATTCTGACCAGCAGCCATTCTAAATAGCAAGGGAATAGTCATCTCAAGCTCATAGGTGCTTATTCGCCTTGTCAGCGAATGTACTGGAGAGCAAGCTGCTAGATCACATAACAAATCATCCCACCATTCTTCAGATGTATCAAAATCGGCACCATGCTCAAGAAGGTACTTGATCATAAAAGTATGGCCCCGGAATGATGCAATATCAATTGGTTTACGACCTCTCTTATCGAGATCATCAATGGGAGCACCGTGGACCAACAGCTCTTTGGCCACTTCAAGGTGTCCTTTCCACGTAGCACAATGAAGGGGTTGCTTGCCATATTCATTAGGGTTATCAATAGGAGCACCACGAGCCAGTAGCAGTTTTACCACTTTAAGCTGTCCGTTTAGAGCAGCAAAATGAAGGGGTTGAAGTCCACGATTGTCAGACGCATCAATAGGAGCACCACGGGCAAGTAGGAGTTTTATTACTTCAAGGTGGCTGCTGTCCGCAGCATGATGAAGGGGTTGATAACCATCATTGTTAGGAGCATTAATAGCGGCACCACGGGACAGTAGCAGTTTGACCACTTCAGGGTGGCCGCTCTCAGCAGCATAATGAAGGGGTTGCTTGCCATATTCATCAGGGTTATCAATAGGAGCACCACAAGCCAATAGCAGTTTGACTACTTCAAGCTGGCCGCTGTCCGCAGCAACATGAAGAGGTTGCCTGCCATATTCATCAGGGTTATCAATAGGAGCACCACAAGCCAGTAGCTTTTTTACAACTATAATATTCCGCATGCGGACAGCAGTATGAAGAGTCCGTTTTTCACTGTAGACTTTGATTATCTCCATTCCGTTGCTTGGAATACCGAAACTCAATACCATAAGAATCAGGGATACATAATAATATATTATTCGAGACATACATTTTCTTTCAAGAGCGGTTTAAGTATTATGCTATTTTTTTGTGTGGTTGCAAAAGCCAGCGACATGCCAACATCCAACTCCAACATCCAATCATGGTGAGAACAATTTGTGGAACGGTAGGTATCGACGAAAGGTGGGAAGTTGGTGTGTGATTGAATAAAAAGTATTCGAGATAGTAAGTCAGGTACTGTGCTTCCAAAAGCGAAAGATCAGAGGTGCCCTCTATATATTTGGAAAGAAAGTCTCTTAGGTGTGATTTTGCTTCTGGAGAGTGCATTGCTTGATAAAAGCTTTTTGCAGCTACCAAGTAAAATCGTTCCAAATATGGCTTATACGAACCAGTGATAGGAATTTGTTTTTGTGCCAGAAACTTACGAAATTCTTTGGTATGTAGAGGAGCTAGCACTTTGTCTTTTTTTGATCGTTCAATCCTTTTTGTGGCCTCTTGCTTTAGTTTGTCGTAAAGTCCATCTGGTAATCGATATACCTGTGTGCCAGATAATTGGTTTACTTGTTCTATATGATGGGTCTGAGGCTCATTAAAAAACAGCCGCATAGTTACATATCCTTGTGCCTCGCCATCAGCACGGTAGAACTCATCACCAATGCTGATAGTATTAAATAGGGTAACTTGGGTAAAATTAAGACGTTTAAACCAATTAATTGCATGGTGATTATGGTTGTTAACCCAAGCGTATATACCTTTATGGCCTTGACGGATAAATTGTTTTTTCGCGGCATTAAACAACCTGGTTGATAATCCTTTATTCTGATATTCTTTTTTTAATGCGATGTAACTAATTTCTCCTAAATTGTCATGATGACTTGCATCCTGAATAGCCTTTATTGAGGTGCCGAATTTTACAGGGTTGGGGCCAAAAACAATAAAACCTATAGGTGTTTCTACGGTAGACTCTTTATGTGTTTCCTTGTCAGTTAATATGAGGGCAGATACCCCAATTTTATTAAGGTTGAAGAGAATAAGAGAAAGTTGATAACAGGAGTTATCAAGTACAAGTTCAGATTGAAATTGGCGAGCGATTGAAAGGACTGCGTTGTGATCTCTTTCTTGATAGGGGCGTACCGTTATTTCAGGATAACAAAATGAAGGGATAAGAAGGATTCCGAGGATTATGTAACGAAGTGAGGTAGCTTTTTTGTTGTGCATGCTCTTTTATCTCCTCTCTGTGAGGTTCTTTGTAGAAGGATTATTATAAATATTTTTGCCATAATTTTATAGAACTTTTGATAAAGAGGGTTCTTATCTTAGCATATTCTATAAAAAGAAACGTATTTTTTTATTGTTAGATACTCATCGTTAGCGTACACCAGGCGGTAACCCCATAGAGAAAGTTATGCTTCCGCTTTTGACTTAGTTTATCAATATCAAAGCTGATACCAAGCCCAGTAGTGTAGGGAGTATCCCAACATATACTACTATAGCCGGCCGCAATGTACGGTTGGAATTGAAATTGGACGATGCGTGGTTGCGGAAATTCAATCAACTGAAAGTCATTTGATGTTAGGAGATTCCTTTGATTGTCATAGAAATTCGTATTATTTTTGGGGCTTTTTTTCGGCTCTGTTGATGTACCAACTGGTGTTCTCGTGACTACTTCTGTTTCTTCCCCAAATCCTCCAGAAAGAACCATCCCTGCCTCAACTTGGCATCCATTCCAAGCATAGTGGCCAGCAAGCCATGCAGCAACGAAATGACCGGGGGTGAAGCAGAGGTCACTTTTAATGTTTTCATGAGAAATGTTGTTATGCTTTTTCTCAAAGTTTCCAAGAGTTGCCAAGCTTGAGCGAAATGCATACCGATACTGCAAATCACAGTGGATGGTGGCATGCTGATCATTGCAATCATATACCGTCCATGCACCGTTGATACCGGCCCCTATTCTAAAATTACCGAGTGTAAATACGGGCTCTTTTAGGATAATGATACCTGACTCATCTAATTCTGCTATGGGGCCGCGCTGTGTCGGGATCCCACCAAGAAGGTATATCCCTGTATGGTCGTCACCATTATAGAAAAAATCGTAACCCAATTTGATAAGAATATCGTCGGCCCCCCATATAGTACGCTCATGGTTATCAAAGGCGGCACGTTGATCTGGGGTTAAATCCTTTGGCGGCTCTAGGCGTTGTTGAAGACGACCGGCGAGTGTATTTGCACGAATCCAGAGATCACCCATATTAAACTGGGCCTGTATAAGGGTGCCAATGGCTTCAAATTCAAGATCTGCATCGCCTACCCAAAAAAATGAATAAAATGGAGCTAAAGCAACGTCAAGGAATTTAACATCGCATGACGTTGGGTAATAGTGATGATACTGCAATAATGCGTATTCGAGTACAATTTCACCTGGCTCACGCGCAATGAGAATAGGTTCGACAGGATCAAGTGAAAGGCAAACGGCTTTACCAATAGCCGGGTATAAACACAAAACAAGTGCTGCTAAGAAGTATTTTTTTGTTGATGCGGTCATGTGTTATTCCTCAGTTTCATTTACAAGTGCATTGAGTCTTGGGGCTTGCTTTCCCATACTACATTATTAATTGCTCCCTTTAGCTTAACTCAATTTTGTTGTTAAAACAGTATTCTTAGTGTTATTTTTCAAAAAATACAGGTGCAATGTTCTAGAGTAAGATAGCGATTTTTAGTGCAAAAAAACCAGCGTTTATAATAATATAATGTTTAGGATTTGAAAACCCCGGATGCTGATTTATGGCTGCAGATAAGCATCCAATAAGATGAAGAGCTCCTATGAATGAACGAGATCAACTCTTTATGCAGACAGCCTTGAAACTGGCAAAAAAAGGATTAGCTGAGGATGAAATCCCCGTGGGAGCCTTGGTGGTTAACAAGCGGGGTGATATTATTGGGAAGGGATATAATCAAGTTCAAGAGAAGTATTCTCAAGTGTATCATGCAGAAATGAATGCACTGATGGAAGCTGGCCAGGTGCAAAAAGATTGGCGCCTGGAGGGATGTACCCTCTATGTGACCCTTGAGCCGTGTATGATGTGTATTAGTGCATGTGCATTGAGTCGCGTAGAGCGGGTAGTCTATGGGGCGGATTCTCCTCTTTTTGGCTATCATCTTGACACGGAAGGGGTGCTTCAATTATATACTAAACAGATAAAAAATATTACTGCCGGAGTATGTCGAGATCAGAGTGCTGAGCTTTTGAAGGCTTTTTTTGCAAAAAAAAGGGGGGACCGTGTCTGACCGCAATGTTGAGCGTATTAAAGAACAACTTGAATCACGTAAGCTTGAACTTGAAAAGGATATTCTTCGTTTGTCGCGTGAAACTGAAGGGGCCGGTCAAGCTGCAGACCCATCTGATGTTGCGTCAGCTTCAACGCTCGAAGAAGTAAATATCTCTTTGCAAAATACCGAATGGGACGAATATGATAGGATTTGTAAAGCACTAAAGATGATCGAGGATGGTTCCTATGGCATTTGTTCTGATTGCGAGCAGACTATTTCACCAAAACGTCTACAACTATATCCTAATGCAACTCGTTGCTTGGCATGCCAGGAAGCTGCTGAAGAATAGTAAGGTACGTTCGTAACGTTCAAAAGGCCTTTTGCCGATTAATTCCCGTTATTTTAGCCAAATCAAGCATGAGTGCTTGGTGCTAAGTACAAATGATTGATTAATGGAGGTTGGAAAGATAACGTTTTCGCTTTCATAGCCTTGATTTATAGGGTTTTATGGAGCAGGGTTATTCGATTTCGTTCCGCTTTGAATCCCGATAATCCTGTGGTATACTAACGTACGAGTCACTTTGCCGATGTAGCTCAGTTGGTAGAGCAATTGATTCGTAATCAATAGGTCAGCGGTTCAAGTCCGCTCATCGGCTCCACTAAGAGTAAATGAGCTACAAAGCAGTTTTTATGTGTAATTGAGAGGAAACAGTACGTATGGCAACAAAAGATACGAAAAAGAAGGCAGCAAAGCCCGCGGACAAAAAGACCGCAGCTAAAAAGACTACAGCCAAAAAGTCGACAGCTAAGAAGACAACCACGAAAAAGGCACCAGTTAAAAAAGCTGTAGTTAAAAAGCCTGCAGTCAAGGAAGCTCCAGCAAAAAGTGTCGCTAAACCTAAGGCGGAGAAGGTAACCAAAACAATGCCAAAGGTGGCACCTAAGAGAAAAGTTGTCTCAAAAGGAAATGACCCGGTGGCCCATGGTGTTGGGCGACGTAAGTCTTCGGTAGCTCGGGTCTGGTTACGACGTGGTACCGGTAAAATGATCATTAACGGTCGAGAGTACAAGACCTACTTTGATACTGAGGTGACGCGTAAAGCTGCTACTATTCCATTTGTTACTATTCCTAATGCTTCATCATATGATGTTGAAGCGAATGTTACTGGCGGTGGACTCTGGTCTCAGGCTGATGCCGTTAAGCTTGGTTTTGCACGGGCGCTTCTACAATCTGATGAGTCATTAAAACCAATCCTTAGACAACACGGTCTATTGACGGTTGATGCACGCTTGAAGGAGCGTAAAAAGTACGGACAGCGCGGTGCACGTCGCCGCTTCCAGTTTGTTAAGCGTTAATAACGTTGCCGTATTGTATTCGAAGCATTTTTGTGAATGCTTTCATTTCCTTAAATGTCAGTGCTTGTTTTTTAGCGTGATGCTGCGATCTGAAGATCGTAGGATTTCTTATCTTGCGTTAGTTCCTCATTACAGAGAAGATGAAACTGTTTGTCGAGAAATTCAAGGTTATCAAGCAGGGTGGTAAAGTCTTTAGTTATGTTTGGAACTTGTAGACCAAGAGCTGCTACTTTTTTAGCATGCTGTTGCTGTTTTTTCAGGCCTCTTCTTGCTGATTGTTTGGCTGACTTTAACTGTTGATCAAAGTGCATGTATGGATATAACTTTGAGACAGAAGGTGTATTAAAAAGTATTCTTCCGAAGGATTCCATACCTGTTTCTTTAGCATTGACATGTCGTCTATTTATTGCTCGCTTGAGCTTACTCTTAAGCCTATCCTCTTCATCATCGGTAAGGGTGCTTTTACCAAAAAAAGGTTCAATATACTCTAATTCTTTGGCGAAATTATTCGTGATTGATTTTAAAAGCTTTTGGTCCCGAGCAAGAGCAGACTTAGCGGTTTTTAACAGTCTTTGTTTTCTGAGTTTTTCTGCCTGTTGACGTCGTTGTTCTTTTTTGATGGCTGCAGTGCTTTTTCCTATGGAACCTTTTGTACCTACCGTTTCCGTTTGAGGCAAAACAGGCGCTTTTTTATTAGTTGAGGTGACTGAGGCAGTTCCAATCGAAATTATTGTTATTAAGATAAACATAGTTTGTTTCATAATATCTTCCTATACCTATTTAGCCAACTTTTTACGGTGAAAAGTGTTACGGTGTTATTGTACTTATAATGTTATTCATTTGAATATAATCGAGTTGCCATTGGTGTCAAGTCACGATAAAGTAGTGCAATTTTTGACCATTTATGATTATACTTATCACGATTTAAATCAAAAAGGAGATATATGTTTAGTATTGCTCCGTTGCCATATAGTTATGATGCTCTTGAACCATATATTGACGCGGAAACAATGGAATTACACTATTCCAAACATTATGAAGGATATGTAAATAAGCTCAATGCAGCAGTTGAAAAACGCCCTGAGCTTTTTAAAACACGTTTGCCTGAGCTGTTAGCCCATTTAGAAACGATACCTGAAGATATTAGAAAGGCAGTACGCGACCAAGGGGGCGGCGCATATAATCATGGTCTTTTTTGGCGGATGATGAAGCCTGGAGGGGGTGGTGATCCACATGATAAGCTTGGGAAAGAAATTGTCTCGGCTTTTGGCACGTTCGAAAGCTTTCAAGAAAAGTTTAACGAAGCCGCGAAAAGCGTCTTTGGCTCAGGATGGGCCTGGTTAGTAGTCAATGGTGAGGGAAAGCTTGAAGTAACAACGACAGCAAATCAAGATACTCCGCTTGCAAGAAATATGCGTCCTATCTTGGGGATAGATGTTTGGGAGCATGCCTACTACCTTAAATACCATAATATGCGTGTTGATTATATCAAGGCGTGGTGGCATGTTGTTAACTGGGATACGGCAGAGGAGAATTATATTAACCCCTAGCCTTCCCACGTTAGTTTCCTGGTGCTAGTTTGATGAAAGAATGCAGATAAGTATTTAACCCGGTTGTAATGCCGGGTTAAATAACTATAAACCGAATGTCTCTACTTTATATAGAAACAGTCACGCTATTAATGCGTATAAAGTTCGCACCCTAGACACTATTTTCGTGACAAGTGCCTTACTATACATATACAGGTACCATCCTTCTCAATGGCTGGGCTTTCTCCTTCAGGACATGATTCTGCGGCTGATAATGCGTCAGGATTACATAGACGGACGCAGGTACAGTTGCCTTGAGCATCTCTTTTGGTTGTCATGCCTGTAGGGCATGGCAGAGGTCGACATGTAGGTAGTCCAGTTCCTTCTGTAGTGAATGGACCTTCTGATGCTATCGATGCTAAACATAGGGCTGCCATAGTTATGGTTAGTGCGATAAATAATTGCTTTTTCATTTTATGCTCCTTTTTGATTCTTACACATTTTTAAGTCAATTTAGGTTATTGCTATATGTTATACCAACCCGGAGAAGGTTACTCCGGGTTGGTATGCCTACAGGTTAATATAAACCATCAACCTTTTTTGGATTTTTCGCCTA